>ERZ772779.148-NODE-148-length-34568-cov-14.721409_pt1 | contig 34568 bp, 25 predicted proteins | sample MGYA00511360_ERZ772779 | MGnify/ENA primary metagenome ERZ772779 (study PRJEB29015, sample SAMEA2738112) | human oral metagenome | biome: human oral; feature: human-associated habitat; material: saliva | place: China | collected 2231 ...
TCTTGTGCTCCACGGTGCTGTCGGTAAACGGTGTGAGCATCGTTTTGCGGTTCTCTTCCACAAGTGCCGCTTGGTCAGGGTCGGTAAGGTCTATCTCCAACACGTCCATCACCAGTTGCTTCATCTTTAGAAAGCACCACAACTCGTACAGTTCCCAAATGGGGCGCACGCCAATCTCGTTGCTACCCTCGTAGAAACCGAGACCGCTTTGCAGGATGTACCACAAGCGGTAAATCTGCGAATAACCAGTGCGCTTTTGCAGCACACTACTCTCCTGACGAAAACCTTTAAACTCGCCAATCTGTCGCCAGATGCGGTGGTGTAAGATGTTCTGCAAGCGTTCTCCTTTGCTTTTCAGCCAGTCCAGTTCCTCTCCTAAAAGCTGACCTTGATAGTTGCGCTGCAACTCTCCCAGCACGTCCACAAGTTTCTTACCAATCTGCTTGACGGTGTACTTCACAAAGCGGTTCTCCTTTGTATCGATGGTCTTCTGCTTCTCGTCGTGACGGAACAGGTAGTGGTCAAGCGTCTTGGCAGCCTTTTGCTCCTCATATTGGTTGAGCATCTTGGGCGACCAACGCTTTATCTTATCCACACGGTCGTAATAGGTAATACGCTCGCCTCGGGTGTTAGGGCGGTTGGTCACAAACTCCAAAGCGGTGATGTACTCGTCTATTACACCCTTAAAGATAGAGAGCCAGATCATTTCATTGCTCTGACTGCTCGACAGGTTCAGCGACTGAAACGTCTTGGTAAGATACTTGAACACAAGGTTTTCATACTCGGCGTTAATCATGCTCATCATGTGCATGAGGTCACGCTTCGTGTCGAGTTTCGGTGATACCACACGAAACTCTATCCATGCCAAGCGTTCGGTCAGTCCTTTGGGCTTATAAGCATATTGCAGACGGAAGATACCTGGCTCATTGAGGAAATCAAGAGCTGCCATGAGGAAACCACCATTGTCAGCGGCATACCACTGGAATGCCTCTGCCACGTCTTTGTTGATGTGGATGATGCGAGGCTCTCCCTCAATATCAGTGAAGTGCAGCGTGATGTTGTACTGGCAAGTTTCGAACATCACAGGGGGCAGTGCCGCCCACTCCTTGCCTTCAGGAAGAGGCGGCACACCATCCAACTGCAACGTGCCCTCGACTGACGAGCGGTAGTCGCAGTAGTGCATGGCAGCATCCTCACCTACACGGCTTTTAAGTCGTCGGAGCGAGTTCTGTATGGAGCGTGTGGTGATAGTTAGCTCCACATTCCCTGCCTTGTCTGCAAATTTCAGCGCATCCATGTTTTGCTATCATTTATGGCCAGAAACTGGTGAAGTGAGATAGTTCGAGGCGTTCACGCATTTCTACAATCTTAGCGTTGGCTTTGGGATATGCTACCTCCGTCCATGTTGCCAATTGTGCCAATGGCTCTTTCACCAAGTCCTCATTACCCTCAATGCGTGGCAGCACTTTCATCATCAGGATATTGTCAAGTGCCTTGTTGTAGAGTTCCTCAAACTCAGCGTCCTTGTTCTCCCAGCGCAGAGCGTAGAAGTGGAGTATCAACTCGTTTACTACACGGTAAGCGATACGGAAAGGGGTCTTGCTGAGGATAGCTTCAAGGCTGTCGGGCGTTGTTGTGCCGTCGGCATAGGTTTGTCCGATGGTAGCCTTAATCTTCTCTGTAAGCAGTTCACGCTCGTCGTTGTTCATTTGCTGCAGTACGTTATTGCTCTGCGCAAATGGAGCGAAAAACCAACCCTTATCCACAACGTCCTCACGATAGCTGAGTGCGTCAGGTTTCTCTATGTCAAACATATCGTTTAGGTTCACCTCGTTCATCTCAATGGTCATGGCGCGGTCTATCACCTTACGGCTAAACTGGTAGGTGGTATCGTCCATGTTCACTGTGCCGACCACAATAAGATTGCGAGGAATGCGCAGACCTTCCTCTCTGAGGATTTCGTAAGTGGTATTGCTATATGGAGCTAACTCCTCATCGACAACAGGGTAGCCTGTGCCTTTCTCCTGTTTCTCTTTTGAAGGGAACAACTCTTTGAGCAACTTGTTGTCATACTTATTAAAGATAGCAGCAGGAATAAGTGGTTCGCTCTTGATAGTTCCGTCAACATCCTTACGGCTTTCCAATATGCTCAGGAACTCAGCGAAGTACTGCTCAACAGCTGCAAGATTCATTTCATCAAGGCACACGAAGAATGGTACATTCTCGTGTTGCATGGCTTTAATGAGGAACTTCACGAACTTTGTCAGGTGGTAATTACCACCGTCAAGTACGGTTTCATAACCGAGCAGTTCAGTGGAGTCGTTCCAATTTGGTTTCACCTCTACAAGGCAGTAGTTGCCGGGCGACGTCTTATCCTTGCGCAGGTCGCCCTCGTCGGGGCAGCTGGCGTATGCCATTTCCTTTACAATGCGGCTCTTACCTGTACCTGAGATACCAGCGAGGAGCAAGAAAGGTTTCGTGCGGATGGCTGAAAGATATGAAAGAACATTATTGTTAACCAAAGCCCTCTTTATACCGAATGACTTACCTGTGCCTGGTGCACCATAGAAGATTTGCTGGTGCGGAAGACCATTGTTACATTCTTGAGACTTAGGTTGATTATTAGATAAACCTATATTTAATTGCTGCACCTTTCTTTTTTTGAGTATGAACACGTTGTTATTAAACTCTGCTTTATAATAAGGTGCATAAAAATTATTAATTGCGTTTATAAAAGCTTTCCCACCTTCTGCTGTCTGTTCTTTAAGGAAATAGTATTTTTTCCCATCATGTTCCCAAACTATTGATGTATCGCAGTCATTAGCTCTTCTTGGATCATCATTTTTATCTTGAACATCCTTTAATTTACCGATATTACAGCCAGATACACCAATAGTCTTAGTATTTATATTAAAATCTATCATAGACATGTTTTCATCAAACATTAAAAGCTCTTTAACAGTAAGGCATAAAAACTCTACGACTTTAGAGCTCTCTACGATAATTTCATAATCATCGATAGACTCTGGTAAATTATCAACTACATTCAGCAGGATTTGAGTAGCTTCAGGATTTGTGGACAAATATTTACACATTTCCGCAACATAACCTTGAGAAGCATTCACAAGATTGCAGATAGATAAGATTGGAGAGTAATAATAGTCTCCTCTATCGATTGTTTTTCCTCCTCGCCACCATTTGTAATCAGATAAGAATTTTATAACATTATCTTTCTCTGCTATAAGTTCTGACTTAGAATTTATAAGCGTCTCTGCATACGCCCTATTATCTTTGCAGTCTATTATTTCTTTCTTTGTTAAATTACTTTTAACCAAGTCTGCATATTTTTTTAGTTCAGTGTATAATGGAACACAAATTGCAGCAAAATACCACAGTTGGTTAGGGAAGTAAATATCTATTTTCAACGAAACTATAAAGCTGTATTGTTGATAGACAATTTTGTTATTCTCTATTCTGCGCGTTAGACGTTTAAAGGCATCAGGTAAAACACAATCAAGGCTTAACTGTTGTTTCTTATCTGCAATAAGTTGAGCCAATTCTTTTTCTAAATTAGATAGGTCTTTTAACATAGTTATAATAATTGTTTCATAATTTCTTGTGCAATTCTCTTTATAACAGGAATAGCAACGCTATTACCAAATTGATGATATGCCTCTTTTTTAGACACAACAATCTTAAATTCAGGATTGCTGTCATTATAGTTTTGGTTGTTTTCACATTCGGGATACTCCCAACCATTTCCTAAAATTCTATATCCCTGAAGCCTTCCTGCTTCTACTGGGGTAAGCCTTCTTGGATTCATGTTTCTATCAGATTGATCTATAAGAATCTCACTGCCATCTTTCCAATAACGTGCAGAGATAGTACTTGTATAAACACTATTTCCATCGAATTTCGAATATCCAAAACCCTTTCCATTTTGACGGTTCTTTTCTTTTCGAGCTTGATGACCAAGCCACATTCTCTCACTTATGGTAAACTTATCCCTTTCTTCTGACTGAGGTTCAAATATATCAGATACTTTTGTAGGAATAGTCCCTTCCTTAACCTTATTCTTATCAAATATAGTGTTCCCCTCTACATCAATACCGTAAGGGAAATTGAAACGGTCAACATTAATTAGCTCCTTATACCATGCAATGATAAATAATCTCTCTCTATTTTGTGGAACTCCAAAATACTTTGCATTTAATACATCATAAGAATAATTATAGCCAAGCTCATCAAGGGTTGCTAAAATTACCTTAAGCGTGTTACCTTTATCATGTGTTTTTAGTCCACGAACATTCTCTAAAAATAAGACCTTAGGAGGATAGCCACTTTTAATCTTCTCTTTTACTATATTTGCAATGTTAAAAAACAAGGTCCCACGTGTATCTTCAAAACCCTTTTTAAACCCTGCAACAGAAAATGGCTGACATGGAAATCCGCCACAGCAGATATCAAAGTTAGGTATTTTCTCGGTATCAGCTTCTGTAATATCTTCGTTGAAATACAAATATTGACCTTCTTTATCCTTTTCAAATAAAGAAGGTTCTATTTCTTTAAAATTCTCTTCATAAGAGATTCGAGCATATTTATCTAATTCACTTGCAAATACACACCGTGCTCCAACACTGTGCATTGCTATATGAAATCCTCCAATGCCTGCAAATAAATCAATAAATGTATATTCTTTTTTCTTTAGATTCATTTTAATGACATTTGCTTTATAACTACAATATAAATATTGCTACACACAAAACCATGTAGTGTGTTATACATACTCTTTGCAAAGATAATAATTTTCAGACAGAATGACAAAAAAAACAGAAAAGAAGAGATTTTGTGTGAACAGAAGATGAACAAATCAGAATTGCTATACGCCGCCACGACGCAAAAAGAGGTTCTCCCGTTTTAAATACTTGAAGACTTTTCATGTAGCTTTAATGATAGAACCTTAATTTATCCTTTAATTTAATTCCGCCAACGAGTATTCCTATAATTTGCAATCATGTGAACTGATGCAGACAGAAACTTATCGTCAACACCACTCACAGAAACAGCTTTAACAGGCATACCATTGTTTCTCAACACTCTACGTACCGTATTTTATAACTAAATAAATGGAGTTCGAAAATTCCATAACTAAGTTTGCTTTGGCGCATCAGAACAAGTTTATACAAGTATTTACTTCATATCGTATCATTTACTGTATCACGCAACCGTATCATCAACCGTATCATCAACCGTATCATTTACCGTATCATTTACCGTATCATTTACCGTATCATCAACCGTATCATTTACCGTATCATCAACCGTATAACGCAACCGTATCACGCAACCGTATAACTTACGGTCCATTGCCCCCTTGTATTAACCTTAATCTCTAATTCACCAAGGATTTTAATATCACGCCAAACAGTAGGTATAGAAATAGATAATTCCATTGCTATCTGTTTCGCCGAAGTTATTTTTCCTTGCTGTATCATTTGAATCATAGTTTGCAGTCTCTTACGGCGCTTCTCTTCTTTTATCTGATTATCTATTCTATCATTTATTCTGTCATTGACAAGTAATAGAGGTATCGTCTCATTTACAAAATCTGGATGACAAGGAATATGTATCAAGAAAAAACTGCGTTCCTCATCAGTATCAATTCTCGCTTTGGGTGAACCGTTACGAAGCAACTCATCTTGTATAGTAGGAATACCTGTAGAACGACCTTCAGAAAGACTAAGTTCCTTGAGAAAATCTCCCAATCGTCTGTTTCGATAACGTCGAGCCTTTAAATGTTTTGCCTCATTGAGATCAGCATCAGAGATAGAGCGATCAGGTCCAGAGTAGCTTAAGATAGCTATCTCATGTGGCTCTACACGTATCTCCACAATTTCCCGTGTTTGGTAATCCCTATGATATAAAGCATTAACTACAGCCTCCTCAAGAGCTTGGTAAGGATAGTTGAAATAACGAATGGACTCTGCATGATTTTTAGGCTTGATAATCCGTTCTTTTACTATATTGGTACGTAAATAATCTAATGTCGCTCTTATTATAGTTGGTACCGAACCCTTGATACTCGGAGCTTCTATCATATTATTTGGATTCTTGATTACCCCTTCTGGAAACATCACAATATCAACCTGTGTGTAAGGGAAAAACTTATGTGGTTCTTCCGAAAACATCATTGCCGCCACATTCTTGAGTCGTCGGTCTTCCTTAGGTCCAGTCCATAGGTCAAGTTGCTCAAGGGTTTTGGAGAAGTCTTGTGTCAGTACAATATCTGCCAACCTACTCTGTACACGTCGAAGGTAGTCTTGCACCAAAATCATAGATATGTCTTTGATGGATATATCCTTATTGCCACGATCATCAAAGGGTACACGATTTGCCATTTCTCTGAGTTCGTTTAAAGGATCGCCCTTTGCCTCTATTGTACTACTTCCCGAACGAATATAACTCTTTGATTCAGAACGAGGATTCGTCACATCGCAACGTACTTCATAAGGTCTGGAGTCACCTGCAGGTACCCATATTGCAAGTACTTGCTTACCATCTACTTCCTCCACACTTGGATGTGGAAGATAGTAAGGGAGCAGTTTATTATTATAGCCTATCATTGCCTTCATAATCTTATCTAACTCCTTTGAACTAACTCCACATATAGGGCGTTTGGCTATACCATTCTCCTCTTCTACACCTACAAGAATATATCCTCCACCAATATTATCGAAATCATTGGCAAAAGCACAAATAGATTGATAAATTTTAGTAGGATTCCACCCTTTCTTGAATTCTATACGATTGCTTTCTATTTTTCTCTTTTCAAGCAAATCTTCGATGTTGATATGTAGAATCATATTTCTTCTGTATTAAACCATGTTTAATTTTGACCGCCAAAATACATTGTATCTCTGAGCAAAATAGAATTCCTCGATGAGGTTTTCTACCTACAGCCTGCAAAGGTTGACAAATGTAATAATCTACAAACGTCGCTTACACTCTGTCTGTTTTTAAGACAAGATAATATCTACTTCTATCGTTTCTATGAATCCTAAGTCAATGCTTACAAAAAATAATATCTTGACAACAAAGAACATAAAATAATAGCACGTTTTAGAAATAGAACTTTCAGTTGTCTCTACTGACGCCTTTCAAACTGATTATTTTGCAACCAATGCAAACTTCAAAAAAATTATCACAGTTATAAGATGACTTTTCTTCTTGTAATTACATTACAAAGATAAAGATTAGAATTCTGTAAAACGAATATTTAACTAAGATTTTTCATTTTCCCTCAAATAATAAATTAACAAGATATACACACATCCATTTATTTATCTATATATATATCGCGACTACTTGTCCATCTGCCCTCCCTTTGTTCCTTTTCCAACACCTCACTACCCTATTCCTTTGTTACCGCCCCCCTATGTGTTCCTTTGTTACTATGTCTTTACATACTCTGTCCCTTATGTCATTATGTCTTCTGTCCTCTGTTACCATGTCTTTACATACTCAGTCCCTTATGTCTTTATGTCATTCTGGCTTCTGTTCCTCTGTTACCATGTCTTTTACATACTCTGTCCCCTATGTCTTTATGTCTTTATGTCTTCTGATCCTCTGTTACCATGTCTTTTACATACTCTGTCCCCTATGTCTTTATGTCATTCTGGCTTCCGTTCCTCTGTTACCATGTCTTTTACATACTCTGTCCCCTATGTCTTTATGTCATTATAGCTTCATAAGTGTAAAGTATTTTTATCATCTTACTATTTTGTCGGTAACTTGTGAGAGGCAAGTTGGGTAATATCTTCCCTTTTTGTCTCGCACGTTTAGAGACGACTTCATAAGTATCAATAGACCAATAGTTTATAAGATAAAATAAAGAAGACAAAATTCAGAGAATCACAAGTTTATTTATGGAAGAAACACAGGAAAAGAAGTGAAAGAAAGGAAGATTCTTTATAAAAACAAAGAATTTGTTTATATTTTTCATAACAAAGCCTTATTCTTTCCCTATTCGTCGCACCTAACCTCCTAACTTGTCGACTACCCCACCCCAATAGCTACTAAAGTGTCGCACCATAGTTACTAATTTGTCGCAACCTACTTACTAATCTGTCGCCGCTAAGTTACTAATTTGTCGTCAATTAATCGTGTAACTATTTAAGGTTCAATGGCTTTGAGGGCCTCTACTAATATCTAATAAAGATTATATAACGATATTCTAAGTTAAGAAGAGGTGTTTTGTTTTGAGAAAATATATATTTTTTCGCTGGGGGAAGAAGACTTTAAACAAAGGTTTTGGGCGCAACCTCCCTTTTTGTCGCACATACTGTTGGGAGCGGTGCAGGCGTTTTCTGTTTCGCTGTAGGCTTGTAGGACGAGCGTTTTGAGTCGGGTTTTCATTTCCGTTTCATGGTTTTGTGGGTTTTTAGTCGGTGTTTTCGGGTAGGAAATTTTGGTGAGATTCATGTCGGTTTGGTAGTAGGTTTTGTTTCGTTTTCTTATTTTTATTACCGTTGATATTTGCTTTATTCGGTTGTTTTTTAGGCGGTTACACAGGATTCTTATTATCTTCAAATATGTTTTTATATATTTGTGTATCAGTATATTATCGACTTTTAATCATCTTAGAGGCTATTCTTTACTTCTTCGTATTCAATGATTAAAGGGCGGAGATGTGCCAGGACGTTTGTATGTTTTTCTTTGTCATCAGCTTGTCGGTATTCGTATTGAATTTAGAAGGATTATTTCTTCTTTTCATTGTTCAAACTTTTCGGTTTTTATGTTCACATTTTAGAAAGGTTATTCGCATTGAGTTTTCTCCTTTTCATGACTTTGTCGACATACTTTTTATAGGTTTTGGCATGAGAGTTTTTCCTCCTTTTTTGTCGCACCTAAGCCCTTTTTCGTTCTTAATCATTCGCAAAATGCTGTTTTATCGCTTAAAGATAGCGGAGACAAATAGGGAAGCTATTTTCGATACTCCCCTACTCTATTTGTGCGATAAAACATTGATATTAAGGAAGTTATGGATGTTTCCTTTCTCTTTTACGTTCGAAAAATACAAAAACTTGTCACTTTTTTGTCGCACTTTACTTTTATCAATATTTGTATTTATGATGATAATCAGTGAGTTATGCTGTTTTATTGCGTCTTTAAAAAATATTCCCTTTTTGTCGCTATCTGCTCGCCAAGCATCGTATTTTTGATTTATAGCAGAACTATCAACAGTCTGTTTCCACCTATTTAATCTATAAGTGCCAAATATGTTCCTATTTTGTCGACCCTCACGAATGTTTTATATTCAGTTTTCTCTCCCTGTATGTCGCACTATTCACCATACGTTTGCTGAGGTTTTTCCTATTCTTTTAATGTTATAGGTCCTCCGCACATGTGGTGCTAAGCCTTCGCACCATATGTGCGGAGCGTTAGTAAGGTGAGGGGGCTTCCAAAATTCTGAAGCCCAAAAAAGAATTTCTGAAACATTGTGGTCTAATGACCGATTTGAGTTTATACGGCTGATAAAAGCGTAAAGGTGTTGTTGCATGAACTAATACGTCTGACAAAAGAACTCACCGTCTTTCAAGAGCTGACGGTGAGTTTGACAATTGACTATCGCAAAAAATGTAGAACAGCATTACTTCCTGAGGTATTTAAGCATCTGCGTAATACACCGCTTCTTCTGTTCCATATTGGGATGAACATAGAGGTTGAGAGTTGTAGTGATGTTCGCATGCCCGAGCAACACGCTAACCGTCTTATAGTCACAGTTACTTTCGATGCAGCGTGTGGCGAAACTGTGGCGTAGCCCGTGATATTTCAACCGAGGAATGTCCAAATGCTTTATTAACCGATGATAATAGTTTCGATAGGTTCGTGGCTCAGTAGGTTTTTCTTCGTTGGTCAGCACATAGAAATTAATATTTACTACCTTTTTCAGTGGTTTCACCATAGCCAAGAGTTCTTTGTTCATTGGTATCTCACGGCAAGAGTTCTTGGTCTTTGGGCTGTTGATGACTAATTCTGTGTGCCTGCGCTCACCTTCTACGACGTAGATACGCTCAATGGTACGGTTTACGGTGATTATACCGCTGTCCGTATTGATGTCCGACCATTTCAAGCCGCATACCTCACCAATCCGCAAGCCTGTGGTTAGACTAATGTAGATGCCAAGGTTGCGAAATGTAAAGTTCTGCTTGATGAAATCGAGAATCTTTTTGTGGTGTGTCACTGTCAGCACCTCCATTTCTTTATTGATTACTGTAGTTGGATACTTGATGTCCCATTCGCAATAGTTCATCCAACCGTTCTTTACTCCGAACTTCATCACCATTTTCAACACAATGAGAATGTCCTTCACCGTTTTAATGCTGAGACCAGCATTAAGTTTTTGTAGCACAAATTCTTGTACAAGTTTTTCACTAAGACTGTCACAATCACCAAACGATGAAAGTATGTGATTTTCCAAAACTAACACATAAGCAGCGTATGTGGACTGCTTGACGTAGCGTTGCTTGTCTCTTTTCCAAGCCAACGAAATTTCTCTAATAGTTTTTGTTTTCATATTTAATCCTTAATATAGAAAAGGTACATAATAATTAGAGAAACGTATTAACTAATGTCCCAAATCTGAGATTCCCTGAGTTTGAGGGGGAGTGGGAGAAATGCAAGGTCGGGGATTTCGGGAAAATAATAACAGGCAATACTCCGCCAACAAAAGATATTGAAAATTATGAGAATGGTCAATATTTGTGGGTTTCCCCTGCGGACTTAGGACTTTTGAAGTCTATAACTGAGACAAAGACTAAATTGTCAAAGAAAGGGTTTGATAAAACGAGAGCACTACCAGCAGGAAGCGTTCTTGTTACTTGTATTGGATCCACAATAGGAAAGATGGGAATGACTACAAGAGAAACATCGACTAATCAGCAGATAAACGCTATTGTTGTTAATAAATCAAATAATAATGAATTCGTTTACTATGCTGTTCAAAGTGCTTTTCCTAAATACTTGTCATCAATAGCAGTGCAAGCAGTCCCCATCATTTCAAAATCTTCATTTGAACTATTACCCAACTATCGTCCTTCAATCCAAGAACAAGAGAAAATAGGGCGACTCTTTGCTCTTCTTGACGAGCGCATTGCGACCCAAAGCAAAATCATTGAGGATTTGAAAAAGCTAAAGTCTGCGATTATTGAATGGCATTATAGGCAAGTTGAGAAACAGAATGTTTGCATTGGAGATTTGGGGGAACCTTTCAATGTTGGTAATTTGGCAAAAGAAGATTTGACTGAAACAGGGATGCCTTGTGTTATTTATGGCGAACTTTTTACGACTTATGGAGAAACTATATCTCAAATAGAAAGCCATACCAATAAAGTAGAGGGTATGATTTTGAGTAAGAAAGGAGATCTGTTATTTCCTTCTTCAACTACTGTTGACGCAATGTCTTTAATTGCTCCATCTGTTATCAACGTGGACGGAGTTATATTAGGTGGAGATATGTTTGGAATTCATATCACTCCTAACTCTAATGCACAATATCTAAGTTACTACTTCAATCATATCGCCAAAAGGCAATTGGCAAAATTTGCTAAGGGTAGCACTATTATTCATTTGCATTACGCAGATATAGAAAAAGCCAAACTATTGTTGCCTTTTTTGGAAGAACAAAATAGAATGGCTAATTGCTTAATCTCTTTAGACACAAAAATAAATATTGAAAGCATTTTCATTAGTTTGTTGAATAGTCAGAAGGCGTATTTACTTCGTCAGATGTTCATATAAACATTTGGCAAAGTAAATACTGTTTTTCTCTCGAATACATATCACAAGTTCTCTGATGTACCAATAAGCAACTATCCAATGTTTGAAATATCTTGGATAGTTGTTTTTGCATTTCTATATCTGGCATTTTTATTTTTATCGAAGCCATTATGTTATTCATCAATTTAGGGTTAGCCAAATTAAAGGAAACATATTTTTGAGTAGCCTGTTGGAGAACAAGTGAAACAAAATAGCAATCATATTTAGGCTGTATCTTTAATGTGCCACAAATATTGGTACAATTGAACTTTCCTTTTCTATAAAAGACTGTTCCTGCATTTGCACCATCCGTAGTCCAAGTAATATACTCGCCATCAAACATATAGTCATCCAAATAGCCCATAATTCCATCATTGGAAGTTTGAGAAGAATAAACAGGATATAGAGGATGTTTCTGTCTTTCTATTTCTACTGAACTAATAACACGCCCTCTTCCGATTTTAGCTATGTCTTGGATTTTATATGTAGTCCACCTGTCATTGTCCAATAGTTTCTTACTAATCGCAGACCTACAAACTTTCAAATCCTTAATTAAAGGACTAAACAATCATTTGTATCAGCAATATGGAAATGAGATAGAAACCTCTTTCGCTGATTTAGGTGTCTCATATTCTGGGCTGTCAGGAAAAACTGCCACTGATTTTGGAAGTGGGAAACCTTTCATTACTTACTTGAACGTGTATTCAAATAATGTAATCGAAGAAACATCATACCAGTATGTACGAATGGGCGAAAATGAGAAACAGAATATTGTTCGATATGGCGATGTCTTGTTTACCCTTTCTTCAGAAACACCAGAAGAAGTTGGTATTGGTTCCGTGTATCTTGGAAATCAAGAGGTTTACTTGAATAGCTTTTGCTTTGGCGTTCATATTACTAATATCCAAAAGGTGTTCTCACCATATCTGTCTTACTACATCTCAACGACACAATTCCGCAAGTTCATATATCCGTTTGCGCAAGGAAGTACAAGATTCAACCTTTGTAAGGCGGATTTTGAAAAAGCCAGTATCAAACTGCCCTCTTTGGAAAACCAAAAGCGTATATATTCAGTATTGTGTCATATAACCAGTAAAGTAGAAACAGAGAAAAGTCTACTTGACTTCTACAATGCTCAAAAACAGTACCTACTTTGCCAGATGTTCATATAAACATCTGACGGAGCAAGTATTGCTTCTGCAAACTTAGACTTGTTAAAAGCCCATGCTCTACTGTTAGTCTTTTATCTATTGCGGACAACAGCCTCGCATATTGAAGTTGTTCCTTATATGTCGGACAGAAGACTTTGGCTTTACCATAGTCTTTGAAATAAATATGAGGTATAGCCATACCAGTTTTGTAGGGCTCAAAGTTAAATACTTTCAGCATATAGTAAAGATATTGAAGCGAATAGCCTTCTTTAGCTCGTAAAATATTCAATGTTCCTGTTGCAGAGCATTTGCCCGTAACATACGATGTGCTTCCTACCCCCGAACCATCTTTGATAATATAGATTGCTTCATTTTCTGTATTATAATTGTCGAGGTAGCCAACGACGCCATTTGCACCATATACAGGATATGTACCATGCTCCGAAACATCACTTTCTTGTAGAGTTGAAGAACTACATGACAAGCAGTCTGACAAGCGAACATTGGCTTTGTTGTAGCGGACTATATTCTGTGTTATTCCTTTAATTAGGGATTGCAACTTGTCAATGATTTTGTTTTGGGTAGAGATACGCTCATCAAGCAATGCCATAAGTTTAGCGATTCTTTCCTGTTCTGCTAATGTTGGGAATGAAAAAGAAAGGCTCTTTACAATATCCGTTGATAGATTCCCTTGTCCACCCTGTAAATATTTCATTAGGATTTTTGAAACGTGTTTATTCCAAACAGACTCAATAAATTTCTTGTTCTGTTTGGTCCTGATACATAGTATTGCTTGATTTATTGCACCTTTAATCTTTGATATAGCGATATCACCGCTCGTTGCTCCATACATTGCTAACAATAAATCTCCTACATCTACCATTTTTGCAGAAGAACTTTCAAATCCTTTCTGCGTAACAAACAATTCTGTTTTATTTGCATGAAGTTCACCAGATCGAATAAATGCAATTTTTCCTCCATAGAAATCTTTGTTAGAGGAGTTTGGCGTTCCACCAGAAAAGAATGTGCAAAGGTCTGATAATTTGCATATCTCCCACTCCCCCTCAAACTCCGGGAATCTTAGATTTGGGACATTGAGGACTTTTTTTTCTTTATTTTCTGCCATAGCCATTATTCTTTAATTTTCTTGATAAGTTCAGTTGCTGCAATGTCGTGCATGAGAGTAAAGCCGAACCACTTTTTACCCAAGTCCTTGATAGAAGCTCCAATATGAGGTCGCAATTTGCGACCAGTTCAGTTGATTGTCGTTTTGTATTTTCCTTATCTTTCGCCATAACTTCTTATTTTGACATTATAACTTGAGACCCAATATTTTACATTATTCCCAATTCTTTCAAATAACCTTCAATTTCTTTGTCAAGGTCGGCACGCTTGGCTTCCAGATCCTTGATTTCCTTCATCACGGCATGGATGTCAATAGGTTCTTCCTCCTCGAAAGTATCAACATAACGAGGAATATTGAGGTTGTAATCGTTTTCGGCTATCTCCTCCAAGGTGGCAAGGTGGCTGTATTTCTCAATCTCCTTGCGATCACGGTAGGTGTCAACAATCTTCTGAATATGCTGTGGGCGGAGCTTGTTCTGTGTCTTTATCTTCTCAAAATCCTTGCTGGCATCAATGAAGAGAATACTGTCGTCTTCCTTACGGCATTTCTTAAACACCAGAATACAGGTAGGGATGCTTGTGCCATAGAAGATGTTGGCAGGCAGACCGATGATAGCATCCACATAGTTTTTCTTTTCAATGAGGAAGCGGCGGATTACCCCCTCAGCATTTCCACGGAAGAGAACACCATGAGGAGCAACACAAGCCATAGTTCCACCCTCGTTTAAGTGATAAAGCATGTGGAGGATGAACGCATAATCAGCTGTCTTGCGTGGAGCAAGCCGTCCTGCCTTGCTGAAACGGTCATCGTTGTTGAACTTATCAGCAGCACTCCACTCAGCAGAGAACGGAGGGTTGGCAACAACTGCATCAAACTGAGTGTCACCAAAGGCATCGGCTTCGAGTGTGTCGCCATTCTCAATACGGAAGTTGCTGAATTTGATGCCATGAAGGAGCATATTCATGCGGGCAAGATTGTAGGTTGTGGGATTCTTCTCCTGTCCGAATATCTCATTAGCATGTCCTATACTTGCTGCACGGAGCAGCAAAGAGCCGCTACCGCAGGTTGGATCATAAACATTGCGAAGGCGTGCATGGCCGAGGGTTACAATTTCAGCCAAGATACGGCTAACTTCCTGCGGAGTGTAAAACTCACCGGCTTTCTTTCCTGCACCGGCGGCAAACTGGCTAATCATATACTCATAAGCATCGCCAAGAATATCAATCTCTTGTGAAGCCTCTACGCCAAAATCTATGTCATCGAGGGCAAGAAGTACATTACTGACCAATGTATTTTTATCATCGGCTGTCTTTCCCAATTTAGGCGAGGCGAGGTCTATGTCTGAGAACAAACCGCCAAAGTCCTCTTCACTGTCTTGCCCCAGAGTACTATCTTCAATACGCTTCAAAGAACGCTCAAGTATCGGCAGGATATTTTCTTTCTTTTTAATACTCTCAATAACGGATGAGAACAAGAAGTTAGGTTCTATGAAATAGCCAATATTTTCGATACATTCGGTCTTTACGCTCTCTTGTAGCTCTTCGATATCGGTATCTTTTTCCATTGACCATAATTCCTTGAACGTGACCTCGTCATCCACTAAGGCGTCATTGGCATGTTTCTCTATCTTCTCCGACAAATACTTGTAGAAGATAAAGCCAAGGGTGAAATACATGAAGTCACTTGCCGACATATTGCCACGCAGTTTGTTAGCAACTTCCCAAAGTTGGTCACGGAGTTTCTGTTGTAATTCTTCGCTCATATTATTGTTATTTCTTATTTTCTATTATTAAAATATCTCTCAATGCCACTTTGTATGATTGAGATTTTGTTATGTTATCAAATGGAAATTCTGACTTGCTGTGTATATGTGAAACATCAATTATACAATTCCATGAAGAAAATGTAGGTGCTTCTTCACTGGGGTCTAAGCATAAGATTTTCATAATTGCACCATTCTTATCACAAAATTCGTAGCCAACAGCAAGCATGGCGTGAGCTCCATCAGTAAACACAGTTGATATTATAACCGGTTTATCCTCATCAAGCGTATCTGCAATGAGACCAATAAGTTTCTCCTTGTCTCGTGGGTTTCTCCTTCTGACTCTTATCCCGAAACTTTGCTCGTTAATTTCTTTTCTAAGAGTTGAATAGGAATAGCCAGACCTTACCATTCCTTGCTCATCAAGAAAATGGCTTAAAAATTTTCCTTTGGGTGTTCTTCTGTCAGGCTTGTTGAATATATCCAAGTCTTCCTCGGTGACAGCACCAATGCACAACAGCGCCATAGACAAGGAATAAACAGCGCAAGCCCCATCCATATGTCCTTGACGTCTATGTAATATAACATATTTACCATTTGCATCCTTGACAAGTACACCTTTAGGACTTATCCGTATTGAATCTATTACTTTTATTGAACTCATATATGTTTTTAATTATTCCCAACTGAATGTTCGTATGATAGACTTCAAGCGTTCAAGTATCCTTGTCAATGTTTTGCGTTTTTTTATTAATCCTAAATGCTTTTCTTTCAACGCCTCTTGTATAATTTCTGGTTGTTCCTTTTGCAAGTAGTCATATTCAGACAAGTAATGATTGAGAACAGATGCATCCAAACCCTCTTCTTTTGCAAGTTTATCTACTGCGTTGTTCCGCTCAGTCGTGATGTAATTGTTCAATCGTTCTTCAAGGTCGCTTGTACCGTCAAACTTCTGTTTGCGTGCCATAAAGTTATCTCGGTCATCATCCACATTCTGCTGTATAAAGCCATCAATCAGTTTTGCCTTGTTACGTAACTCCGCATCTTTAATCATCGTATCAATAATATACGTACGTTTTTCCTTATAATCTGCGCTGTAAGGATTAAGATCAGCGATCAGTTCAAGTATGTAAGTTACATTGATAATATCACTATGCAACAATTCTAAACAGAAATCAATATCATCAATACCTGACTCTGTTGAGGTTTCCGTGGACTCTGTATCTTCGTCAGGCGTTTGATTTTCTTCTGAAGGCTTACAGCCACCGGCAAATGTATCGTAAATATCAAGGTATTTGCTTCGGAAGTCCATAAATTGCTGCTCTGTCATACCAAGATCTGCAGCATCTTCTTCAAATTCATCGTAAACCTGAATCTCTGCATGTTTCTTAATGACATCACGGAATGCAAGGATAAACTGCTTTTTATCTTTCTCGCTCTGCAACAAATCTATGCTGCTGGGAGTTGGGTATTGTTCTAAGAAGTTTGTCGTAAGTTCCTGATAATTCTTCTTGATTTCATTAAAAGGCGGACGGACAATATCTTCAAGATTATTGCTGTTACTGAAAAGCTTGATAGAAGCATCCACATTGCTTTTCAAATCACGGAAGCAAACAATCTTGCCAAAACGTTTCTTTTCATTCAAAACACGGTTTGTACGACTGAATGCTTGTAATAATCCATGATAGTCCATATTCTTATCCACATAGAGTGTATTGAGTTTCTTGCTGTCAAAGCCCGTTAGGAACATGCCGACTACCAGACAGAGGTCAAGTGGCTTCATGTCTGTTTTCTTTTTCTTCATACGAAGATTGATGTCGTCATAATATGCACGGAAGTTTTCTGTAGTGAAACTTGTACCGAACATATCATTATAATCATCCATAATAGCCTGTAACTCATCTGCTTCGCCCGTACTTTCACTCACATAGCTACCAGTATTCATACCTGTAAGGGCGTCGTCCTGACTGCTGTTAGATGCGTATGTAAACACGGCTCCTATTCTTATTTTGGGATTAAGACTCTTGAATATTTTATAATATCGAATAAGTGTTGACACAGACTGCACGGCAAACAAAGCATCAAACTCGCCATCAAATGTTGATTTATTGAAATTATTAAGGATAAATTTGGCAATTTCCGTCATACGGTTTTGGTTAGCATTATCTACATCGGCATTGCCATGATAATATTCTACGAGGAAACCAAGTACATTTTCATCAGCAATAGCATCCTTTATCAGATACTTGTGGAGGCAATTGCCGAAGATTTCCTTTGTTGTATGACCATCCACAGCATTCTCAACGAAGATAGGTGTACCTGTAAATCCGAATATCTGTGTATTGTCGAAAAACCTGACGATATTCTTATGGCAATCTCCGAAATGACTGCGATGACACTCATCAAAAATCATCACGATACGAGCATGACGGATTTCTTCAATCCGCCTGCTATACCACTGCTTACTTACAGCAGCATTGAGCTTCTGGATGGTGGTGATGATAATTTTGGAATTACCATGAAGGCGCTTCACAAGTTCATCTGTGTTATCGGTACTGTCAACAGCACCTGGCTCAAATGCCTCATATTCGGACTGCGTCTGTGTGTCAAGGTCGTGCCTGTCAACAACAAACATAACCTTGTCCACATCGTCTAATTCGGCTACAAGCTGGGCAGCCTTAAATGAAGTCAGCGTTTTTCCCGCACCAGTTGTATGCCATATATAGCCATTGTTATTGGAATTTTTCACACGGTCAAGTATCTTCTCGACGGCATAGAACTGATAAGGACGTAACACCATTAGGCATTTATCTCCTTCGTGCAGTACGATATACTTGCCTATTATCTTGCCTAACGTGCATTTATCAAAGAAGCTGGTGGCGAACTTTTCCAATTCATTGAAAGGTACATTAGCAGCGTCTGTCCAATTGAATGTGAATTTGTAGCCACTATTCGGATTGTTGGCAAAATAACGCGTGTTCACTCCGTTGGAGATAACAAACAGCTGCACATAGTCAAACAGTCCATGGAACGAGGTCTTATGATAACGTTGTATCTGGTTGTAAGCCTGTTTCAGCTCTACCCCTCTGCGCTTTAGCTCTATCTGAACCAAAGGTAAACCATTTATTAGTATCGTCACGTCATAACGACACTTCTTTCTTCCTTCAACAGTAATCTGATGGGAAACCTGAAACTCGTTCTGACACCAGTGGGTACGGTTCAGGAATTCCACCCACAGGCGTTCTCCATTATCCAGTTCAAGTGGAAAGAGGTCACGGAGTTTCTTTGCCTTTTCAAAACGTGTACCACCCTCAAGATAAATCAAGATTTTCTCAAATTCGGCTTCAGTAAACTCCGTACGTCCAATCTCTTCCAGTCTCTTCCTGTTATGTTTCTCAAGTTGACTTTTGAAATTTGTCCGTAGATTTTTCTCTTCTTCAATCTGTACATATTCATAGTTCATTTGCTGAAGAGTAGCAATAAGTCCGTTCTCAAGGGCCGCTTCACTTTGTACTGGCATATTTATTATTCTTTAGTTATTATTTGTTTAGCATATAAGGTTATTCTTCGGTTGACTTAAGTAAATCTCTCACATCAACCTTTAGCGCCTTGGCGATTTCAAGAAGATTCTCAAGGAACGGCTGCACTTTATTAGAACACCACCGTGAAACGGTATTCTCTGTACGACCTATTTCATTCGCCAGCCATTTGCCAGACAATTGTTTTTCTGCCAAAACAGCTTTAATCCTATATATCGCCTTTTTCTGTTGATTTATCATTGTATATTGCAGAATGCGTAAGTACAAAGATACACTCTTAAGGTTGTTTCTCCAAACATATTTAAAAGTAATTGTTTTTTCCGTATAAAATTCTTGTTTTAGAATTGTATTTCATCGGAAAATGATAGTTTTTGAATTATAAGATTAAGTGTTCTTTGAGACAATGCAGAATAAAGAACGGGAAAGAAACTTGCTCGTTTCCATTTTGTGCCCCATTTACTCTTTATCCATTTTTATTTTGTTGATTATCTGAGAGATACAATATTCTTGAATCTTTTGTGGGCAAAGACTGCGTCTTTACGCATAAATAACTACGATAACTCAAACAGATTAAAGACCGTTTTTTGAAAGTTGTCATTGTAGGAGGTATGTAGCCCACTTTCTGCAATGATGATGGTATACTCATTCTGAATATTTTTGATTTCCTGTTGAATAGAAGTGGACAGAATCTATGACCCTCAAAAAGATGTTGTTTTTCTATGCTTATATTTATATACTCGATTATCAAATAAAGTAACTTTTACGTAATGAAGTGTGGATATATTGTCTATAAAACAGTTTAATTATATAAAAATAGTTATTTTAATGAAGATAATTAATTACCTATTTTGATAATTAAAACAAAGTTGTTATCTTTGTATCATCTACATATACCTGAAGCTTATGAATATAACCTCAGAAGACGAAGCTCTCATCGAATTATATACAAATGGCAAGACATCAGATAAAAGATATAGGAGTTTGCCGCCCCAAGTGATAAAGGGGTTTAAGAAAGCCGTAGACTACATGAAGGCTGCTCAGCGAATAGAAGACCTCTTCCCCTTGAAAGGACTTAACTATGAAGCCCTGAAAGGTAAAAGAAGAGGGCAAGAGTCAGTACGTTGCAATGGTGCTTGGCGGTTGATATTCAGACGTTCTCTCATTGATGAAAGCGTCATTATTACAAATATTGAACTATTAGAAATTTCACATCATTATGACTAAGTTTAGCTTTAATCAGGCTGTTCCCTTTGAGGCAACTCATGTGGGAGAAGTGATTAAGGACGAGCTCTCTGCTCGCGATATGAAGCAGAGTGAATTGTCTGGACTCACTGGTATACAGAGACCAATTCTGAATGATGTCATAAAAGGCAAGCGTTCTATAACGCCTGAAATGGCATTATTATTGGAAAAAGCTCTTAATATTTCTGCGACATTTCTCATGCAGGTTCAGGCACAATACGAATTAGACAGTGCAAAACTGAGCGAAAGAGTTGTGTTGCAGACAAAAATGTTGGACGTATGGAATGTTCTCAAAGAACAAATAAACACACTATTTTTTAAGAAAGTTGGTATTATTAATGGCAATGTCATCGACGATGTCAAAAGAATCTTTGATGTTTTTTCTGTCGACTGTTTAGATAGTTTCTTGGAACTTAAAGCAAAGGAAAAAGAATTTTCTTACTATTATCGTAAGTCTGACAAAGTTACCACGAATCCGATAGATATCTTTTCATGGAAATACTACTGTTACTATCTTTCTCAACATGAAAATTCTTCTTTGGGTAATTTCGACAAGAATGGTGTAAGTGAATTAACAAAAGGTCTTAACGAAGTATTTAAAGAGAATAAGGAGACTCTTAAAAAGACCGCAGCACTTCTGAATAAATTTGGTATTCGCTTTTTACATGTTACAAAAATTGGTCAGGTTCCAGTGGATGGTATGTCATTTTGGACAGGCGATAATCCTACCATCGTTGTTACTGAGCGCATCCCTTTTATTGACAATTTTGCTTTTACAATTTTGCATGAGGTTGGTCATGTTTACAATCATCTTGAAAAGAATGGACAAGCAATGATAAATATTCCTGATGATAAGAAATCTTTGGAGGAAACAGAGGCTGATGAATTTGCTTTGAATGCAGTTATCCCAGCCTCTGATTGGAAGAAATTCTTGGCAAGAACTCGCGACGTCGTACCTTATAAGATTGCTCCTTATATAAAGGCTGAAGCTGAAAAGCATGGTGTAAACCCACAAATACTTTTTGGTAGATATAAGTATGAGATTGGCATGTACAAAATAAAGAATTGTTTTGAGAATAAGATTTTATAGTTCATCACTTTAACCTGTATTGGTTTATTCAAGTTGCGTTATGAAGATTTTATCGAAAATGATAGTTAGCTGTCGGCGCATCAAATGGCTTGGGCTTTGTATTTTCTTCTTGTTATCACTTCTATCATGTGATATTGGATTTACTCTTCCGTTAGATAACAACAAGTTTAGCTATGATATTTCTTTATCAGAGAATCGTATGGTGAAGGTCAGCAGTATGTACTTCAATGGCTGGTATTACCTTCTCTTCGACTTAAAGGGAGACTATGTATTGAATCCCGATTCCTTACGGTTGGACTTTTGTGATAAGAGTATAAAGGTGGGGAAATCTTTCCCGTTCTCTGAAACCAATACATATAAAGCTAACAATACGCACGTAAAGAATAGAATCATTTCAGTTCAATTACGTTTTGAACGCCAAGACAAAAGGGTTGAAGATTCATTAGCCTTATTTGTTCTGCCCTCAGACTTCATTATGTGTAATGACAAAAGGGTACTCACTGATTCGTTGAGAATAGTATTGAGGAAGGTAAAGAGAAAATAGATATATTGTCACTCTGTCTGGCTTATTTTGCAATAGATTTAGTTTATCACTTCATATTACTGAAGAATCCTTTTGAGTCCTCAGCAATAGGGTGTGATACCATTTGAGATTAGTACTTTGAATAAAGGTCACACAGAGCAAAGGAGAGCACAGAGGATTGTTTATATCAAAGCTATTGTTAACACCGATGGACTGTCGGTTGGTGTAGGAATAGAGGTTTTTGTTTGCAGTTCTATTAGCTGTTTATATACAGAGTATTTGCTCCAAGAGCTATAAAGAAACTGTATGGAAGGTCTTCGTTGTTCTTTGTGCTGTCAGTATCTCTGTGGTATTGCGTTTAACTTCGTACACTCTGTGTAGCTTATTATGTTTGATCTTAGCTTACCATTTCTTATTTTGGATTTTTTTTTATTTTAAATTTGTCCGTAAGTGTTTTATAATTTAGCTTAATAATATTTGTATAGATAATTTGCTGATATACAATGTAATAAAGCCATAAATTAATAGGCTTGGTTATTCTACATTGACAGTTTATATGCTTGTCATTTCTGAATGATTAACAGTCTTTCTACATAATACAGAAATTAGAACTTGGCGCATTTTCTGATTTTTATTTAGATTTTTTTATTTTAAAGTTTTTGGTTTATTTCGTGAAGGTTTATTGATATATTGACAAACGTTGCTATGAAATAATTAATAAGCATACCTATAAGTAAACAGATGATACCAATAGTAATACCGCCAATAAGAAATATTAATGCTTTTTCTTCCATGGAATAACGAAATTGTAGCCACAAGTCCACGGTTAAACATATAATTAGTGATGCAAGTGTATATATCGAATAGGCTAACCAAACTCCAATTTTTTTAACGCCCCATTCGTTAAATGCTCCTGTATTAGAAGTTTCTATATTATTTCTATATTTAATCTTAGCTGAAATATCTATTACATTATTTTTAATTTCAGCTATATCGTATATTATACTTTTAAGTTCATCGTTGTTTATTAATTCACTTGAATTCACTATGTTTTCATTTGTAATATCATTACCACAATTAGTACAAGACTTTATACCATCTTTTAATGTTTCGCCACAATTTGAACAGATATTAGCCATATTTTTGGACTTAAATAAATAATAATTAATAATACCGATTTTAGTTCTTAGTTGCAAAATAACTAAATTTATTAGATATATCCAAATCTTTTCAAGTATTTTGAAATTTGATTTATACTTTCAATATGTTTATTTTTTGTTTTCTTATATCTGTAGCGTTTAATTGGCTTTATTATTACATCTTTGATTAATTATAAAAGTTTGTGTGGAATTATAGAGGAAACTGAGAAATATTTTTATATATTGTAATCATGGAGAGTACTTATTTATGTTTGGAGGATTGTTTATAACAATGCTATTATTGACACCGAAGGACCGTTGTGCGTGCAGTAAAGGTGGTTGTTTACCAGTTCTATTCATGGTTTATTTACAGAACATTTATCTTAAAAGCTTTTATGAAACGATATGCAAGATCTCCGTTGCTTTTTGTGCCGTCAGCATCTTTTTGATATTGTTTTTATTTCCGTTTTCTTTGTACCACTGTGTGTCTTATTATATTGGAGTTTTAATTTTTTACTCTATATTTCAGATGATCATTGTCTTTCCTTTCATTGTTTTGAAGTATTTTTCGTTTTGCTGTCACTCCTCTCACTCAGTTTTATTCTGGAACCCTTTGGTTTATAGTTGTTTTGTCCTATTTTTTAAAAGTGACAGCAAATTAAATCAAAACTCTTCTTGTTAGTTATTTATTTTTTTTAATTTGTTTGTTACCCATCTCTGTTTATAGCCTGTTTTTTTATAACCTTACTTTTCTTATTTCAGATTGTATTTTTTATGCATTTTGTCTTTTCTGTTACTCTGTCTCTTTTATTACTTTGTCTTTCCTCATTCTCTTTTTCCTGTTATTTTGTCTTTATGTCATTCTGTCTTTCCTATTATTTTGTTTTCATGTCATTCTGTCTCTTTTCATCTTTTTGTCGCACTTCCTCTCTCCTTTTTCCCCTTTCATTTTGGCTTCATTTTTACTCTTTCATCTGTTTATTTTTTGATATTTTTGCCTCAATATTTAAGTATATAAAAATACTTTTATCGTTTTATTTCTTTGTTTGTTTATCTACTTTGTTTTTATTTTCGTTTGTTATTTATGTATTTGACTTTTTAGCTTAATGTGTTATAATATAAATCCATATTTATATAACCATGTAATATTATTTTTGTGTGTTTATGCTTAATAAATATATAAATATGTTTTAGTATATATAATTACATGATTAATCAAATATTGAAATATATAAATGGTATAAGATAGTGTTTTGCTACGCTCTTAAATATGTAAATATATAAGTATATTTACGTATTTCTTGGTGTCTTTTATTTTACTCTCTCTGTATTATTTAGTAGCTTCTCTTGCTTTCGTTTATCTTATCAGTTTTCTTGTTTTGCTTTTTAGATTCTTCTTTGTGGTTCCTTCTTTGTTTGTTTATTTTGTCGTTTTCAATTTCTTTTTGCCAAGTGTTTTTCTTTTTCTGTGTGTTTTCTTATTTATTTCTTTGTATAAATCGATCATTATTTTTTTATTTTACATTGTTTTGTTTTTATGCGTTGTAAATATTAGAATATCAATATTATATATATTTAATTAAACGCATATTTATGTTTTTATCTTTCTGTTTCTTTTGCTTTTCCTCTTTTGTTTCAATGGATATTCTTTTCTTGTTTGTCTAAAGTCGTTTTTTGCTTTCCTCTCGATGAAATCGTTGTTTTTCTTATGTTTATCTATTTGTTGATTTTATATGATAGGCTTTCTTTTTGCTTTTGTTGTTTGCTTTTCCTATTGATTATTAGGATTCTATGTTTTTATATATTTGATTAAATATGTTTATGCGTTTTTGTTCGGATTCATCGCGTTTTGGCTTTTAGCTTTTCTCTTTTATTCTTTGCAAATGCTCCCTTTTTTCTCTTCGATTGTATTTTTCTGATCCTATATGTTTATTCCTTTTCACGCTCACTTTTTTCTTTTGTCTTGCTCTTTATTTGTTTGTGTTATTATTTAAATGTCCAAATCGTTAATTACAAAGATATATAACAACGTAAATATATATCGGATTTATTTTGCTTTATATCTTATTAAGAATATAAATATATAAATATAGATTATATTTTATCTTACTCTTTGTGTTTTTCTTTTCTAATTGATGTTTTTTCTTCATTTTGTTTATTTGTTTTATTGGCATGTATCTATGTAAATATATATAAAGATTAAAAAGTAAAACGATAAATATTTTATTGCATTTTTGCTTTCTTATCTTTTTATTTTTCTCATTAAAAATGTTTAGATGTATTTGCTTGTTTCGATAAATAGATGTATATTTGCAAGTATAAAAATATAACCACATCAATATGTGCGTATTTATTTAATTCAACCTTTATATAAATATATATGAATTTAAAGGCTTTTTCTATTACACCTAAAGAGGGCCAGGTTTTAAATTGGAGCTTAGGCTTGTTCGTCGCTTTTAGTGTTTTCAATCTGATCGATGGATGGACATCAGTGCCCAATGCAGGGCAGGGAGTTCTTACGAATGCTTTTGCGACAGTGCAGTCGAATAGCTTTATCCTTGCTGTTGAGTATTCTGTCATTGCTGCGACAAAGTTAGCGATGCTGGAGGTATTTCGTAGATGCTTAAATAAGAATGGTGATAAGGCTGCACAGTTGACTGTCACAATTATGATGGTGCTTATATTCTGCTTAGCTCTTGCATGTGCTTTGCCACAGTTCCTTTTTACTCAAGAGGAGGAAGTGCTGTCAATTCTTCATGGTGGATTACCATCATATTTTACAACTTTCACGAAAGTAGCTTTCCTTGTGTTTTTTATTACGAAGTTAGTTCTGTGTGTGCAATTAGTGCGTACTTATGCTGGTAAGATTCGTTTGTTTGGTATATCTTTGTTTGGCTGTCAAGTTTTGACGTGGTTGATAGATTTCGCATACTTTGTTATATATACATGGGTTAGCGGTGCGACGATGACAGAGATTACGAACCTTTTTACTATTACCTCTCTATTGACCGTCGTTCTTGCTTTGATTCCATTCTGCGTGTTAAAGGCGACAATGGTAGTTGATGACTAAAAAATAAGAATTAAGAAGTTGCTCACTAATTGATGCTCTTGCTCGTCTGACCCCTTGACACCAGAAATATGAGTTTCTCAGACGAGAGGGCAGAAATAAGTAATTTATAACTTGAGAATTTGTGGGTAGAGGGACGAAGAATAAAAAATATTGCAGAAATGAGCCCTGATGAAGTGGAGGAGAATTGGCAGATAGAAAGCGTTATGCTATGTCTATGTGGTAAAATGTAAGCTGCTTTGATGAAAATGTGGGTGAAAAGATAGATATAAGTATCAAAAAGATTTTTTCAACACTATCAAACTTGTTGATGAAAGAGAAGGAAATAGCGTTTAAAAGGCGCGAAAAGATAAATTGAAAGGAGAAAACCATTGAAAAGTCCTTTCCTCGCTCATAGAAAGAGAGAATCGACAGAAAGAGCAGAGTGGGGGAGAGGCAGTCAACTTGCAAGACTCCGAATGAGGAAACGGCAAAGGCGATTAATACGTAAACAAGTGAACGGATGAAAATATAAATATTCGAACAGGCAAATACGTAAATAAAGAAAAAGATAAGAAATTAAAAATATAAATATATAAACAATGAAGAATAAGAAGATTGTTTTTGCAAATCAGAAAGGTGGAGTAGGGAAGAGTACGCTGTGCATCCTCTTTGCCAATTATCTCGCTGCAAAGGGTAAGGACGTATGTATCATTGATACCGACTTGCAGAAGACGATTCTGATGCAGCGTCGAAAGGATAAGCTGATCTATGAGGGCGAGGAAGAACCTTATAACGTTCAGGACTTCGACGTGACCGATGTCGAGACAATGCAGACATTAGTTGACTCAGCTTCACAGGTAGAAGGTTTCGTATTGTTTGACTCTCCTGGTAATATCAGTGAGGACGGTTTGGCCCCGCTCTTTGTGGGTGCCGACTACATCGTTTGTCCTTACGAATACGAGGATAAGGCGTTAGACTCAACGGGTGTCTTCGTGCAGGTGCTTAATGTGTTGCGTGAGCATAACCCACAGATGACCGCACAACTCTTCTTCGTTCCCAACCGCATCGACCCACGTATCGGTACGGCTGAAGAGCAGGAGATGTGGCGCAGAACCGATGAGGTGTTTGGAAACTTTGGACGTGTCACACCAGTTGTCAACAGCCGTGCGACACTAAAGCGTACAAACACTTTCGAATTGCTCGGTACACAGCGTGATGCGGTGAAGAAGGCGTTTGATTATATGCTGAGGAGGATGAAGTAAAAAACCTCCCCCCAGCCCCCTCCGAAAGAGGGGGAGTGCCTAACGGGATGAAGTTGGATAAAACTGGACAAGGTAGGTTAGATAAAAGTCAAGCAGATTAGGTTAGACAAACGATGTTAGACGTTGCTAACCGAAAAGACAGAATAGATTTTCATTGTGAGGATTCTTAACAATGGACAAACGATGTTAGACGATGCTAACCGGGAAGACTTCGTGAGGGCGCAATAGGGGAGAGACGAGAACGAGGGGACACATCAGGTGAAAGGAAATGATAAGGTCCCACGTTTATATATAATAAAGTAAAAACAAAGAAATAAAGATACAATGGCTAAGAAGAAGAAAACAATGGTTATGATGCCTGGTGCAATGACCGACTTGGCACATAGCGTACAGAAGGGTGCAAGACCAAATCCTACTACTAATTCAGAGGAGACGACGACGGATGAGCAGGAAGCTAACGAGCCTGCACAGTATGATACGAACAATGTTGAGCAGGAGGTGCGTACTCAGGTTGAGGAACAGCAGCCAGAGGCGTATGCTGAAGCTATTGGAGATGTTGACGAGCCAGCAGCAGCACCAACGACCCCTGCAAGCCCGTTTGGTCGTGTAGAGCCAAAACAAGAGGGCACTGATCGTAAGGACCGTACTGCACCAGCAGCAAAGAAGCTCCCAAAGGCGGAGGGCAGACAGTTAGCACGCGAATATTCTCTCGCAAAGGATAGCGGTGAGGATAGCTGGCAGATTTTCCTCGACTTGGCACGCGACTATAAGGCACGAGACTCTCGTCTGGCTACCGTTTACATCGACTCAGACCTTAAGGGTGTCCTCGATCGTTTGAAGTCTGCTACGAGTGTGAAACTTCCTTCAACAGCCCTATTGAGTGCTATCGTTGCCCGCTTCGTATTCGAACACGAGAAGGATATTAAGAACGCGATATTTGGAGAGAGTTTGTTGTAAAAACAATAAAAAACAAAACAACAGCGGCCCCTCCCCCGACCCCTCCCCCATAGGGAGGGGCGTGAAATGCGAGATACCCCTTAGGGTTAGTTGAAACTACGAATTTCTCTAATTGCACGAATCCTTGTAGACTTTGAACTTTGAGGTTTGAACATTGAGCTTTATGATATGAACCATTAATGACTACGAATTCCTCGAATGACACGAATTATTTAGCAATAAGGATTCGCGCAATTAGAGAAATTCGTAGTGCTGTATTGGTAGTTGACGAGTTGACAGGTTGACGAGTTAATAAGTTGTTTGTAAGGAAGACATAGAAAGCAATAAGAACGAGTAGACCAGTAGATAAGTTAATTGTGGCGATAAATCGCAGTTAGCATTGGCGATTAGTCTTTAGGAATGGGTACTGGTCCTAACTGTAGGTTGAACAGCTCGAGTACTTGGTTGACTTTGTCCATGCGTAGTGTAGCTTTTCCTTGTTCCATCTCACGGACAAAGCGGAGTCCTACACCTGCTTTGAAAGCCATATCCTCCTGCGTTAGATGATATTCCTTCCGCAGTTGCTTTAATGTGATTGATAGTTGATTCTTCTCCATGCTGATTATACCTTTACGGGTACAAATGTACGAAATATCTATGAAAAACAAAACAGATAATCCCTAAAGGGTATAAAGTTTGGTTTATTTAACGTAAATATACCCTATCGGGGGGGGACCTCACCCCCCAACCCCCTCTCCGAGAGAGAGGGGGAGTGCTGGAAACAGTTTGCTGAGGTATTAACTTTGAACTTTGAACTTTGAGCATTGAACTTTGAACTTTATGATATGGGTAGTTGACGAGTAGACAGGTTTACGAGTAGACAAGTTAACAAGTTAACAAGTAGATGAGTTAACAAGTTGACAAGTTAATAAGTTGCTTGTGGCAATAAAACACATAATCTTTGTTTTTATTCTTCTGTCTTCTTTTGTCCCTCTGTATTGTAAAGGAAATTCAAACCTTGAAAAATAATAGGGCGTTAATTCCATTCGAATTAACGCCCTATTAGCTTGCAAAAGATGCCCTTTAAGCCCCTTAGTAACGCCCTTTTGAACCCTTAACAAGCACCTTTTAAACCGCACTTCGATAACTACTTGATAACAAAATACTTACAAAGGCAATAAAAGAGTTGATTCTCGACTCCATTCTTCACCTTTTCCTGACCAGAAATGTAAAATAAATTCGTGCATCGACTACTATTTTTTATACTTTGAACTATTAACTTTGAACTTTGAGCATTGAACTTTGAACTTTATGATATGAACAACGAATTTCTCTAATTGCACGAATCCTTATTGCTAAAGAATTCGTGTCATTCGCGTAATTAGTAGTGCTTTGTTGGTAGGTTGACGTGTTGACAGGTTTACAAGTTGACAGGTTTACGAGTAAACAAGTTGATTGTAGCGATAAATCACAGTTAACAGTAGTAATCATAATTATGAATTGTGAATTTTGAATTATGAATTAACAGAGGATTATGAATTAACAGAGGATTATGAATTAACAGAGGATTGTGAATAAAAATAGTAATCATAATTATGAATTGTGAATTATGAATTCTGAATTAATAAAAAAAGTGTTATATTTGCACCTGTAAACCTAAATCAATGTAATTATGTCTAAATCTACTACTGTCTTCCTGGGTATAAGGAAGCATCCCCCATTTGCAATGGGAGGGGTGGCACTCTCTTTGTGTCTGAGTTTATTTGCCGCTACCCCAGCAGTTAGTTCTACACGTACGAGTGTAAAAACATTTGAGAGTACACAGCAACAAAAGCAGGCTATCAAGGGTGTTGTGAAGGATACCCATGGTGAACCCGTTATCGGTGCCTCTGTGATGGTTAATGGAGTCGCCATGGCTGTTACGGATGTTGATGGCAACTTCTCGCTTGCTGCAGCTCCCGGTGCTGTGCTACAAGTAAGTTATGTGGGCTTTAAGCCTCAGTCTGTAACCGTCAAGGCAGGTGTGACCAATTATGCTGTTAGTCTGCAGGATGACAACCAAGCATTGAACGAAGTGGTTGTCGTAGGTTATGGAGTACAAAAGAAGGTAAACCTCACCGGTTCTGTTTCATCTGTTAAGGGCGATGCACTTGAGATGCGCCCAGTGACCGATGCGTCGCAGAGTCTTCAGGGATTGGTACCGGGTTTGATGGTATCTAATGGCAGTTCTGGTCGTCCGGGTGCCACGGCAGCCTTGTCATTGCGTGGTCAGGGCAACCTCTCCGGCACCGGTCATCCTTATGTTTTAGTAGATGGAATCGAGATGAGTCTTGCCGATGTCAATCCAAATGATATCGAGTCAATCTCCGTATTGAAAGATGCATCCGCTTGTTCTATCTATGGTGCGCGTGCTGCCTACGGTGTTATCTTGGTTACGACCAAGCGAGGAGAGGAAGGCAAGATGCACGTAAACTATCAAGGAAGTATGGGTTGGAACCGTCCAACGGTATTACCAGAGATGGCAAATGCCGTAGAGTTTGCGAAGATGTGGAATGCATCTGTTACGAATGCCAACTCCTCTCGTCTCTACAGCGACGAAAAGATAAAGCTGTTAGAGCAGTATATGAACGACCCATCAAGTGTGAATCCATGGCAAGAACTCCCTGCCAACTCCTTGATGAACCCAGCCTTTGAGAACACAGAGAAGGGTATTGGAAACGTTGACTACTTCAAATTACATTATAAAGACTATGCCTTCAAGCAGCAGCACAACGTAAGTTTGAGCGGTGGCGGTAAGCAGGCACAGTATTATGTATCAGGAGGTTACTTCAAGGAAGACGGTATTCTGCGTTATGCAAAGATGAACTTTGAGCGTATGAACCTCGCTTCCAACCTCACCTCTCGGCTCACCTCATGGATGAAGATGAAGCTTAATTTGAAGTATGTTCACTCTGTTGACAACACTCCTTTTGGTGCTGGCGGATTGAGCGAAGGATTCTATCACTCCTTAGCACGTTTCCGTCCGACAATTTCTGTTGTCGATCCTCACGGTCATTTCACGGAGTTGTCAATGATACCTTACCTACAGAGTGGCACCTTCACCCGTACAAAGCGCAATCACTATGACATCACGTTAGGCTTCGAGCTTAATCCAGTAAAGGGGTTGATTATCAATGCCGATTACACCAATAAGTTTATCTCGACCTCATACGAGGCTTTGAATGTTGCGCCAGACATCTATGCAGCCGATGGTGTGACGACTTCAAAGGGTGTGCGAGGAGAGTTGGATGCAAGTCCTGATGGCAAGTATCAGCGTTCAAACTATAACATTCACTATCAGAATATCAGCCTCTATGGTAACTACTCATTGACCCTTGCAGAGGATCATAACATCGTTTTGATGGCTGGTTATCAGGAAGAGAATAACAAGGTAGACTATCTGAAGAACGCTATCTCTGGTCTTTACTCAATGCACAATCCAAATACGGCAATGGGAACAGGCGACAAGCAGCCAGACGATATCCGCAACGGATGGGCAACACGTGGCTTCTTCGGGCGTATCAACTACGACTATCAGGGTCGTTACCTGCTCGAAGTAAACGGCCGTTATGACGGTTCTTCACGCTTTGCACGCGACCATCGTTGGGGCTTCTTCCCATCTGTATCTCTCGGTTGGAACATCAGTCGTGAGAAGTTCATGGAACCACTCAGCCAGAAGGTATCGCAGTTGAAGTTGCGTATGTCTTACGGTAAACTCGGTAATCAGGCAGGTGCAGCTCTCTACACCTTCGCATCAACCATGAATCTCAGTGGTGGATTGGGAAGCTATATCTTTGCAGATGGTCGTCATGCTTACCTCCTTGCGCCGGGCGTTGTAAACCCAGCAACAACATGGGAGAAGGTAAGTAGTAAGAATATCGGTATAGACTTCGGCTTTATGAACAATGCCCTTACGGGTAGTCTTGACGTCTACGAGCGTAAGACGAAGGATATGTTAGGACCTGGTGTAGACTTCCCCGACTTCTTCGGTGCTAATGCCCCACAAACCAATAATGCGTCTTTGCGCGACCGTGGTTGGGAGCTAACGCTGAATTATCGTGGTAAGATTGGTAAGGACATCGACTATAGTATCGGTGGTTCTTTGGCTGACTATACCTCTATTGTGACAGACTATGCAAACCCAACGGGTACGGCACCAGCAAGCAACTGGTATAAGGGTAGACGCGTAGGAGAGATATGGGGCTATCGTACAGACGGCTTATTGCAGACACAGGAGCAGGCTGATGCTTACAATACAACACATAACAACACCTTCTTCTCAACCTTGAAGTGGACACCGGGTGACGTTGCTTTCCGCGATCTTAACAACGACGGATATGTGAACAATGGTAAGAATAAACTCGATGATATGGGCGATATGACCATTATCGGTAACACCTCACCACGCTATCAATACACAATCAATGGTATGGTTAGCTGGAAGGGACTTAGTCTTAGCTTCATGTTCCAAGGCGTAGGCAAGCGTGATTGGGACCCAACCAACAGTGTTTACTTCTGGGGAACAGGTCCTTACGCACAGGTAACGCTCTTCAAAGATCATCTTGACTACTGGTCGGAGAGCAATCCTAATGCCTACTATCCAAAGCCTTATATCAATTCAGCAGGTGGCGTTCGTCCATACGCAGCGAAGACAAAGAGCCAGCCTACTGACCAATACTTGCAGAGTGCGGCTTACTGTCGTTTGAAGAACCTGACCTTGAGTTACGTCCTCCCACAGGCTTGGACACAGAAGATGAAGCTCCAGCAGGTGAAGGTGTTCTTCTCTGGTGAGAACCTCCTTACCTTCACTAAGCTAAAGAAGATGCTCGACCCAGAGGTTATCTTCACTGCCAATGGCTACACAGGCGAAGGCGGTAAGAACTATCCAATGAACAAGGTCATCTCGTTTGGACTTATGGTTAATCTCTAATCCTTTAAAAGAATATAACTATGAAACTTAAATATATATGTTTAGCACTCTTGAGTGCAACAACACTTACAAGTTGCTTCGACTTAGACAAGTCTCCTGAGGGAGTGCTTTCAACGGTCAACCCTTTCACTTCCTTGGGCGAGATGAACAGCTATCTCGACCAGTTCTATCAGACTGGTGTGAAGGGACAAGACTTTAACTCATGGGGTAGTGGTGGTATTGCTGGTATTGATATGAACAGCGATAACATGGCAAGTGGCTCTGTTAATACACGATTGAATGGCGGTTTGACCCTCGCTAATGCGGGCAAACTCGGTCATTACTATAATATTCGCAACGTCAACTTCTTCTTGAATAACCTCAATTTCAAGGATAAGAACTCTGCAGCCTACAAGCAATGTGTGGGCGAAGCCTATTATTTCCGTGCTTGGTTCTACTTCCAGTTGTTCAAGAACTATGGTAAAATCGCTTGGGTGAATCGCCCTCTCGAACCACAAGAGGAAGAGATGAACCAGCCACAACAGGAACGAACCGTGATAGCTGATAGTATTCTTGCCGACCTCGATAAGGCTATTGCCAACCTTAACACCCAGAACAGCAGTGCTTCGATGCGTGTTCATAAGGACGTGGCACGTGCTTTCAAGAGCGAGGTGGCACTCTATGAGGCTACATGGGAGAAGTATCATAAGGCAAAGAACGATGCTTTCTTCGACCCAACAGTTACCGATGCGAAGATTAAGTCTTACTTAGATCAGTGCGTTGAGGCTTGTAAGGACGTTGTTGACAGAGGTGTATGGAGAATCTATACGACGGGTAATCCATTGAATGACTACCGCATTATCTTCCAGACAGAGGACCTTAGTGCCAACCCTGAGGTGTTATGGTTTAAGCGATATGACGGCGTGAACGTTGGTAACAGCGTTGACCGCTACCTCAATCAGGGTGGTGGTAGTAGCGGTGTTA
>ERZ772779.154-NODE-154-length-33342-cov-12.802956_pt1 | contig 33342 bp, 43 predicted proteins | sample MGYA00511360_ERZ772779 | MGnify/ENA primary metagenome ERZ772779 (study PRJEB29015, sample SAMEA2738112) | human oral metagenome | biome: human oral; feature: human-associated habitat; material: saliva | place: China | collected 2231 ...
TAGAGAGGGAGCAGTCAAGCGATGGAAGATAAGAAAAAGATATGTGAAATGCTCTTGCCAGTATTACAAGAAACTAGAGGGTTCAAAGATTTAATCTCATTGGATTACAGGCAAGAAGGAGCACATGAAATTGTAACTGCAACATTTTGTAGCGGCTATCAGAAGACAGCCAACGTTACCGCCGATTCAGAGGCAGCAATGATTATAGATGTTATCAAACAATGCATGTAAGAGGGAGGAAGATAATGGCACTAGATAAAGTAAGAATATACGGTTACGGATTTATTGAAGGATAAAGCTGAAGAGGCTGAAAACGACTTCTATATAGGTGATAAAAACCTACTGAGGTCAGCTCTGAATCAATACGAGGACGATTTGAGAGAGTTAGAGGAATTTATGGAGGCGAACAATGAGTAACACTTTAGGGTTCGAACCTAAACACATGAAACACGGAAGACTATACCACTTCTTCAAAGACATTCTAGGCGAAGACAAAACTCGTCCTAGAGCAAAGTGCGACTGGCACGCCCCAAGGCTTGACAAAGAGCCAACGGATGAAGAGATGAAGATAATCGTCAACAGGTACATAGATGATCCAGACGATGTAATGCCACTTGTAGATTAGGTGGCAGTTATGAAGGTGACTATTTTAAGAGACTGCTCTGATAAAGAGGATTTTGAAAAACTTCACAGAGCACTGAAAGGATTAAAGGCAAATGAAATTAATTTTAGAACTATCAGCAGAAGAAGCAGTGAAAGCTATAGAAAATCGAACACTAGTAGCACTCGCTAATTCGCTTAAAGCAAAGCAGGAGGAATCTAGCAATGAGCAAGATAAAAATTAATAAGCTTGAAATTGAAAATGTAAAGAGGGTTAAGGCTGTAAAATTTGAGCCCACAGCAAATGGCATTACCGTAATTGGTGGTGATAATGGGCAGGGGAAAACCAGTGTACTAGATAGCATTGCCTGGGCACTTGGAGGTAACAAATTTAGACCTTCACAGCCCACTCGAGAAGGATCCGTTATACCTCCTAATCTACACATCGTTATGAGTAATGGACTTGTTGTTGAGAGAAAAGGTAAGAATTCAGATTTGAAAGTTATTGATCCAGATGGTAACAAGGCAGGACAACAGTTACTAGACTCATTCGTTGAAGAACTGGCATTAAATCTTCCTAAGTTTATGCAGCAGTCTAATAAAGAAAAAGCTAATACACTACTGCAGATCATAGGTGTAGGAGAACAGTTAGTTGCTCTAGAAAAAGAAGAACAGGATGCATATAACCGTAGACACGCTATCGGTCAGATTGCTGACCAGAAAGAAAAGTTTGCAAAGGAACAAGAGTATTATCCTGATGCACCAAAAGAGCTTGTGTCTGCATCAGATCTAATAAAGCAGCAGCAGGAAATACTGGCTAGAAATGGTGAGAATCAAAAGAAAAGGGAGAATCTGGCATCAATACAAAAACTGCATGAAGAAGCGGTAAACAGGGTTGAGATGCTAAAAAGGGAACTTTCAAATGCTGAAAATGAGCTTGCAAAAGTAATAGGAGATTTAACAACTGCTAGCAAATCCGCTAAAAATCTAATTGATGAATCAACCGAGGAGCTCGAAAAGAGCATAACAGAAGTTGACGAAATTAATAGGAAGGTAAGAGCTAACCTCGATAAGGATAAGGCTGAGGAAGATGCTAGAGATTACAGAGAAGAATATGATGCACTAACTACAGAAATAACTGAAATAAGAAAGAGGAAAACAGCTCTGCTAGATAATGCGGATTTACCATTAGAAGGATTATCCGTAGAAGATGGCGACCTTATTTATAACGGATTTAAATGGGATAACATGAGTGGTTCAGAGCAACTGAAGGTAGCAACTGCCATTGTCCGCAAACTAAATCCAAATTGTGGATTCGTCTTAATAGATAAGCTAGAGCAGATGGATGTAACAACTCTAAATGCATTCGGAGAATGGTTAGAATCAGAAGGACTACAAGCTATTGCTACGAGAGTAAGTACGGGAGACGAGTGCTCAATCATCATCGAAGATGGGTATGTAAAATCTCAAGAACCAACGGTTGAAAATGCACCAGATGTTGATAAATATCCACAGACTAAATGGGAATTTTAGGAGGTACTAATGAATATAACAAGAGGAAAAATCGCAAAAGCTCAAAGGGTCGTTATATATGGTGTTGAGGGTATTGGTAAATCGACACTCGCATCTAAATTTCCTAATCCACTATTTATAGATATCGAAGGATCTACAGGAAATATGGATGTTGCTAGATTAGATAAACCAACAAGCTTCTCTATGCTCGTTAACGAAGTTAAATTCGTAAAAGCTAATAAAGAGGTTTGTGACACGCTAATCATTGATACAGCTGATTGGATGGAGAAGCTAATTATCGAGCAGATATGTCAAGCTCACAATAAGACAGATATTACTCAGTTTGGATATGGGGATGGATTTGTAAAGCTTGAGACTGAAATAGGAAGATTTTTAAATCTACTTTCAGATCTTGTTGAGATGGGAATCAACGTTGTACTAACGGCACATGCTATTATCCGCAAGTTTGAACAACCTGATGAGATGGGAGCTTATGACCGATACGAATTAAAGCTGGGAAACAAGACCACTGCTAAAACTGCAGCTCTTGTAAAAGAATGGGCGGATATAGTTTTATTCTGCAATTACAAGACACATGTATTCGCTACTGACGATAAAGGTAAGAAGCATAAGGCACAGGGTGGAGAACGAGTAATGTATTCAGAGCATCATCCATCATGGGATGCTAAAAATCGTCATGGACTGCCATTTGAGATGCCTATGGATTACAAGAATATTGCTCATATATTTAATAAAGCAACGCAGTCAGCAATATCAGAAAGTACTGTTCCTACATGGACACCAGGAGGCGGGGCTGTTGATGACTCAATACCACAATCATCAGAAGTAGCTGGTGAGCAAAAGGCAGAACCAGAACCACAAAAGACGGAGGATAACAATAATAAGGTTTATGAGATGCCTCCAAGCATTCCTAAAAGTATCCAGGACCTGATGAAGTCGGACGATGTATCAGTTGAACAACTTAGCGAGTTCTGGTCAAAGGCGGGGCATTTTCCAAAAGATATGCCTATCCAGAACATACCAACTGAATACTGGAATATGCTCAGTGCACACTGGAATAAAGTTATTGAAACTGTTAATTAAAAGGAGAAAAAAGAAATGGAAAACAATTACGCAAGAGAGTTTGATTGGAATGATGAGATTGCCCAGGATAGTGAATTTTTACTACTGCCTGAAGGAGATTATTACTTCACTGTAGAGAGTTTTGAAAGGGCAAGACATACACCTTCAGCTGGTGGTAAGTTGCCACCTTGCAACAAGGCAATAATCAATATCGTGATTAGTACAGCAGATGGTGATGTTAGGCTAAAGCACAATTTATTTTTACATAGCTCAACAGAAGGATTACTTTCAGCATTCTTTGGAGCTATTGGTTTAAAGCAAAAGGGACAGCCTTTGAAAATGGATTGGAACGCAATCATAGGTAAGCAGGGTGTGTGCAAGGTAGGTCAGCGTGAATATAACGGTAATAAGTTTAATGATGTTAAGCGCATGATTTACAAGGAAGATGTTGACAATACTAAAGTTCTTAACACATCAAAAAATGCAGGTTTTCAGGAAGTCATGGATCCGGAAGCTTTCGCTTGGTAAAAGACAATGAAATTAAGAGATTACCAAGAAGAAGCTAGAGCCGCCATAAATTTAGAGTGGGATAGTGGAAATAAGAAAACTCTGTTGGTACTTCCTACAGGCTGTGGCAAGACGATTGTTTTCTCTAAGGTCATTGAGGATCGTGTAAGGCTAGGCGAGAGAGTTCTCGTCCTAGCCCATAGATCCGAATTACTAGATCAAGCTGCAGATAAGCTAAAGAAGGCTACAGGTCTTACTACAAGCACCGAGAAGGCGAGTGAAAGTTGCTTAGACAGTTGGAATCGTGTTGTGGTTGGTTCCGTCCAGACACTGCAGAGACCTAAGAGGCTAGCAAACTTTGACACTGACTATTTTGACACAATAGTGGTTGATGAAGCACATCACTGTATATCGGAGAGCTATCAGAGAGTTTTAACACATTTTAATAATGCAAAAGTACTTGGGGTTACCGCTACACCAGATAGAGGAGATATGCGTAATTTAGGCTCATATTTTGAAAGCCTGGCATATGAGTACACTCTACCTAAAGCTATAAAGAGTGGATACCTAAGTCCAATCAAGGCTTTAACTATACCGATTCAATTAGATTTGAGCAGTGTATCTATACAGTCAGGTGATTTTAAGGCAAGTGAGATAGGTACAGCGCTAGATCCATACCTTGAACAGATTGCAGACGAAATGATTAAGTACTGCAGTGATAGAAAGACCGTTGTATTTCTGCCGCTAGTTAAGACCTCGCAGAAGTTCAGAGATATTCTAAACTCCAAAGGATTTAAAGCAGCAGAAGTAAATGGAGATAGCAAAGATAGGGCGGAGATTTTAGATGACTTTAGCCAAAATAAATACAATGTACTATGCAATTCAATGCTGCTCACGGAGGGCTGGGATGAACCTTCTGTTGACTGCATAATTGTCCTCAGACCAACAAAAATACGTAGCCTATACTCACAGATGGTTGGGCGCGGAACGAGGCTATCAGAGGGAAAAGAAGAGCTTTTACTACTGGATTTTCTGTGGCACACAGAACGCCACGAATTATGTCATCCAGCTAGCCTTATTTGTGAAAATGAGGAAGTAGCAAAGAAGATGACTGAAAACATGGAGAGTCTTGCAGGTATAGAAATGGACATTCAAGAGGCAGAAGAAAAAGCTGCATCAGATGTCGTTACTCAACGAGAAGAAGCACTTGCACAACAGCTTGCTGAAATGAGGAAACGAAAAAGAAAGCTAGTAGATCCACTGCAATTTGAGATGAGTATACAGGCTGAAGATTTATCAAATTATGTGCCTTCGTTTGGTTGGGAAATGGCTCCGCCTTCTCAAAAACAAGTAAAGGCACTAGAAAAGTTAGTCATTTTACCTGATGAAATAGGCAATGCAGGTAAAGCATCAAAGCTTTTAGACAGACTAGACAAACGAAGAGAAGAGGGATTAACAACTCCTAAACAAATACGATTCCTAGAGAGTAAAGGCTTCCAGCATGTAGGCACTTGGCAGTTTGAAAGTGCAAGAAATCTTATAGATAGGATTGCTGCAGGCGGCTGGAGAGTGCCAAAAAATATAGACCCTAAAACATATATCCCTAATTAGTGGAGAGAGATAAGGCTATGGAATATAACAACTTTTTAGAATTATTAAATTACATACAGCCATCCTCTCTTGATTATCAGGAATGGATAAACGTGGGAATGGCTCTAAAACATGAAGGCTTTTCTGCAGATGTATGGGACGATTGGAGCAAAGCAGATAGAAGATATAAGCCTGGTGAATGTTACAGAAAATGGAACACCTTCACCGGCACATCTTCACCTGTAACTGGCGGAACTATATACCAGCTTGCCGTAGATGCAGGATGGAAGCCTGAAAAAACATCCCATGAGCTTAATTGGGATGATGAGATAGATAAAGACTATCAGATTGTAGAAAAGGAATGGGTGGAAGGTATCGAAATAAAAGAACCTGATATCTGGAATCCTGTTAATGATCTCATTAAGTATTTGGAAATATTATTTGATAGTACTGAAAATGTCGGTTATGTAACTGAGGTTTGGGAGAAGGATGGTAAATATATGCCATCTAAAGGTAACTATGACAGAACCGCAGGACAGCTCATAGAACAATTATCTAAGTGCGATGGTGATATAGGGGCGGTTCTTGGTGACTACAAAGAGGAAGCGGGGGCGTGGATTAGATTCAATCCACTTGATGGAAAAGGTGTTAAGAATGACAACGTAACTGATTACAGATATGCATTGGTAGAATCCGATTCAATGGATCTAGATAAACAAAATGCACTCATTAGAGAGCTCGAGCTTCCGATTGCAACTCTCGTATATAGTGGTAAAAAGTCGCTACACGCTGTTGTAAGGATAGATGCTAGGGATTACACCGAATATCGCAAAAGAGTTGATTATATCTACTCTATTTGTAAAAAGAACAGGCTTGAGATTGATACTCAAAATAAGAATCCTAGTAGATTATCAAGAATGCCTGGAGTGATAAGGAATGGGCGTAAACAGTTTCTAATTGATACCAATATAGGAAAATCATCATATGAAGAGTGGTATCAGTTTATAGAGGATATTAATGATGATCTCCCAGATCCAGAGGGGCTTGAAGCTTATTGGGATGACATGCCAGAGCTAGCTCCAGAATTAATACATGGCGTGCTTAGGCAAGGTCACAAGATGCTTATTGCAGGACCATCTAAAGCGGGTAAATCATTCGCTTTAATAGAGATGTGTATAGCGATAGCAGAGGGGCACAAGTGGCTAAACTGGCAGTGTACTCAAGGTAGGGTTCTCTACGTAAACCTAGAACTTGATAGAGCTTCTTGTTTACACAGATTCAAAGATGTATATGAGGCATTAAACATAGTCCCTGAAAACATCAATAATATTGATATTTGGAATCTCCGTGGAAAGACTGTACCGATGGATAAATTAGCCCCTAAATTAATCCGTAGAGCGATTAAAAAGGACTACATAGCAGTTATTATTGACCCTATATATAAAGTGCTTACAGGTGACGAAAATAGCGCAGATCAGATGGCTCATTTCACTAATCAATTTGATAAAGTGGCTACTGAGTTAGGATGCAGTGTTATTTATTGTCACCACCACTCTAAGGGCGCCCAGGGTGGCAAAAAGAGCCTAGATAGAGCTTCCGGAAGTGGAGTATTCGCTAGGGATCCTGACGCTCTTATAGACTTAATAGAGCTTGAATTAACAGATGAGATATATTCAATGCAGCTTAATCAGGCTAAGTGTAGAGTCTATGAAAATGCAATTAAAAAGCATAATTTGGGCTATTACGAGGAACATGTAGGTATAGATGACACCATGAGTCTACCTCAGATGAGTGAGCACGCTAATAGGGCCTTAACTAAGTCTGTGCTGACAAAGTGTTCTATAGAGTGTAACACTGCGGAGGAAAGAATTCGCACACTTAGTGCTTGGAGAATCAGTGGTACGTTAAGAGAATTTGCCAAGTTTAAGCCTGTAGATATGTGGTTTAAGTATCCAAAACATGAGATTGATGATGTAGGAATACTCGCAGATATTGAGCTTGGTGATGATAAACCAGCATGGAAAAAGGCCGTTGAGAATCGTAAGAAAAATGCTAAACAGTCAAAGGAAAATAAGCTAAATGAATTTGAAATAGAATTCGCTAATCTTGAACTAGATGGCGAGGTTCTAATGTCTGAATTGGCAAATGCATTAGGGTTATCTTCACATAGACAAATTGGAATTTGGCTCGGTAATAGTAAAAAATCTAGACCTGAATACAAGGAAAGATTTGAGACTTATACAGGAGAAGATGGACAACGATACGTGAAAAGGAAAGATGTGTGAGGGGTACGGCAGACTATAAAATTATAGTTGGTTGTACCCGTATGTCAGACTATAAAATTTATAGTTCGCCGTATGGGTACGGCAGACCATAAAATTATAGTCAACCGCATGGGTACAGACCCCTATACTACGTATAGGTATTGTCATACCCCCATGCAAGCATGTACATACCCCTATGTGGTGGGGCGGATAATGCTACCGCCCCGCCCACACATAGGGATAGTGATACATGCACCGCGCGAGATAAGGAGTCGAAAAGATGATTGAATTTTTTATGCCGATGATTCCGCCTAGTGTGACTCATCAGGAAAAGAAAGTTAAGGTCGTAAAAGGTAAGCCCATATTTTACGAACCTGATGCATTAAAGACTGCTAGGGGTAAATTGATAGGGCATTTAATACACCATGTACCAGAACGGAAAATAACTAGACCTATTAGGCTGGTAGTTAAGTGGTGTTTTCCGATTAGGCAGACTAAGTGTGATGGGCAGTACAAAGATACTAAGCCAGATTTAGATAACGCTCAAAAGTTATTACAAGACTGTATGACTTATGTGGGATTTTGGAAAGATGATGCTCAAATAGCAAGTCTTATTTGTGAGAAGTTCTGGGCAAAGATTCCAGGGATTTACATCAGGGTTGAAGAGTTGGAGGAAGAAAGAACATGCTAATTAAACTAATAGCCTTAATGCTGCTTGGCGTAATTGCCCTAGTGCAGCACTACAGGGGCAACATAATAGCGGCTAACTGGCTGTACCTAGTGTTCGATGTAGGGATGATATACCTGATCATCATCCCGCTACTGGATTTATTCATAGGACACAGGCAAGGGATGTATATAGCGGCAACGATACTACTGGCGATAATAATTATTACGGATATGGAGGCACAGAATGAAAACGCTGCTTAAGTATCCGGGAGCAAAGAATCGAATAGCTCCGTGGATAATAAAACACATACCACCGCACAAAGTGTACTGCGAACCATTTCTAGGAAGTGCGGCAGTATTCCTAAATAAAGAACCTGCATATAACGAGATCCTGAACGACATAGATGATGACATTTATAACTTCTTCAAGGTCGTGAGGGAAAACCCTAAAGAACTCTACAGATTGATAGAAGCCACACCGTACTCGCGTACAGAATACACAACGGTGTATGTAGAGAGCGAAGAAGAGACGTTATCTATCGAGCGTGCAAGAAGATTTGCCGTTAAGTGCTGGCAGGGCTTCGGTTGCGGAAACAAGTATAAGAACGGTTACAGGAGAGGAATAGGAGCGACAAGCCCCAACCCCGCGAAATCGTGGGCAAGGCTCCCTGAAACGATACAGTTTGCGGCCGAAAGGTTAAAGAACGCACAGATTGAACACAAGGACGCGTTAGAGCTTATAAGTGACCTATATGGCAAAGACACTTTTATCTACATCGACCCACCGTACCTGCAGGATACAAGGAAGAAGTACCTTTACAATCACGAAATGACGGATGAACAGCATGTGAACCTACTGCAAATTATCAAAGAGAGTGACTGCAAGATTATGATTTCAGCATATGAAAACGAACTGTACGACAACATTCTTGCTGATTGGAAAAAAGAACATAAGTCAACTACAGCCGAGTGTTCGCAGAGACGAATAGAAGTTATATATATGAATTACTGAGAGGAGGCACAAAATGATTAGCGGAGATTTAATATTTATAGCTACACATTACGGGAAGGAACACCAGCTAGAGAAGTGCAAGGAGGAACTTAACGAGCTGATAGTGGCTATCGATTCAAAAGACGAGGAAGCGATCATCGAAGAGATAGCCGACGTTGAGATTATGATTGACCAGGTTAAGCACCTTATGTGCGCTTCTAAAATTGTCGAACTCTATCGGTCATATAAGATATCTAGGCAGCTTGCGAGGATTGCAAAGGAGCAGAGCAATGAGCGTGATAACTAAAGAGGAGTTATTGCGTATTCCTAGACTACGCAAGCACATCAAGCGCAAGATGCAACGTATTGAGCTGTACGAGACGAGAGCAACTGGCGGAGCAATTGAGTACAAAGAGCGTGTACAATCAAGTGTGAACGACTCTGCTAGCGACTGTCTGAGTATGGCAGTTGACTTAAAGGCGGAAGTTGAGAGAGATATAGAGGAGCTGCATGTGCTAGTCGGCAAGGTTGCAAAACTAGCTGATTCGTTAAGTGATCCGCTGGAGAGGGATATCGTGTATGCAAGGTATGTAAACGGCAAAGAATGGAATGAGTGTATAGACACGTTACATTGGGCTAGGTCGTGGGTTTTTAAGAAGCATAGAGATGTTTTGCGGTCTCTCTAAAAAAGAGACTTAAGAGGACTTGAAAAGACCCACTTCTCTGATTTATGATATACTCAAGCAAAGCTGGAGAGGGGGAGTTGAGAGCCTTGTGCATTGGCGAAATAGACCCCGAGGCATTGCTTGAACAAATCCATTTATAAAGTCAAACTTAATAAGGTGTTGCCCGGTACCAGTTGGTATCGGGTTTTCTTTTGTGATACAAACAGAGGTGACATTATGTTAATTCTTATGATTTTGGTTTATGTGCTGAATGAAAATCATGTTATAGATTTAAGTTCACCTAAACTTATAATAACTGAAATTGTGCTAATGGTGTTATTTACTGTGGAGCTAAAAGTGGCGCATCATTTTATTATAAAAAGCACGAGGTTTAAGAAACGTTAGATTTTGCAAAGAGAGTCCTTCGGGGCTCTTTTTTAATACTTACAAAACAAACAAAGGGAAGAGGTGAGGCTGAATGCCAAAGGCGAGGAATCCTAAAGCAGATGAAGCCGAGGCTCTATACAATAAAGGCTTTAAGCTGATAGAGATATCTAAACAGATGGAGTTACCAGAAGGCACTGTGAGGCGGTGGAAGAGTGTTTATAACTGGGATGGCGAACGTTCGAATAAAAAGAAAGCGAACGTTCGTAAAAGCAAAGGCGCACCTCGAGGCAATCAAAACGCAAAAGGTGCGGGTGCTCCTAAAAAGAATACCAACGCCGAGAAGTACGGATTTTTTTCAAAGTATCTTCCGCTAGAAACACTCGATATCGTACAGGCTGTCGAGCAGGCTAATCCGCTAGACCTATTGTGGCATCAGATTCAGATTGCTTATGCAGCCATTATCAGAGCGCAGAAGATCGCATACGTAAAAGATAAAGACGATAAGACGATCGAACGTGTAGAGGAACGAGACGGCAATGTGATTGGCGAAAAGTGGGATGTACAACAGGCGTGGGATAAGCAGAATAGCTTCCTTAAAGCCCAGGCGAGGGCACAGGGTGAGTTACGGAGCTTAATCAAGCAGTACGACGAGATGCTGCACCGCGACTGGGATATGGCAACGGAGGAGCAGAAATCACGCATAGAGCTAATTAAGGCACAGACAGCGAAGGCAAAAGGCGAAGACGCGGCAGAGACATTCCAAGATGATGGATTTATCGAGGCTCTCAAGGATGAGGTTACGGATGTATGGGAAGATTAGCACAGGTTTTTAAGTTTAAACCGTTTAGCAAGAAGCAAAAGCGGGTTCTAACGTGGTGGCTGCCAGAGTCGCCCGTACAAGGCAAGAACGGAATTATTGCAGATGGTGCTATCCGTTCCGGTAAGACTGTATCAATGGCGCTATCTTACGTCATGTGGTCAATGGAGACGTTTAGCGGCGAGAACTTCGGTATGGCTGGTAAGACTATCGGTGCATTCCGTCGAAACGTCCTAAAGCCACTCAAGTTGATGCTGTTCGCTAGGGGCTATAGGTTCAAGGATCATAGAGCCGACAACCTACTCGAGGTAAGTCGCAACGGGGTAACGAATTATTATTACATCTTCGGCGGTAAGGACGAACGCTCACAAGACCTTGTGCAGGGTATTACACTTGCTGGGTTCTTCTTCGATGAGGTCGCACTCATGCCGGAGAGCTTCGTTAATCAGGCTACTGCTCGTTGTTCGGTAGAGGGATCTAAATGGTGGTTCAACTGTAATCCGGACAGGCCGCGTCACTGGTTCAAAGTTAACTGGATAGACAAGGCAGACGACAAAGACCTTATATACATACACTTCACTATGGACGACAATCTGTCGTTATCGGAGGCAATCAAAGAGCGATATAGACGCCAATTCGTCGGCGTCTTTTTTAAGCGCTTTATTAAGGGATTATGGGTCGGTGCTGAAGGACTTGTACATCCGCAGTTTGCAGATGATGCGAATAAATACGCAATAGGCTATGACGAGCTTATGCCGGTGAATGATGCAGGAGAGAGGCAAAACGCACACAAGATTGTGCAGATATACATCGGCATAGATATAGGCGGAACGAAGTCTCATACACCGTTTGTTGCTACAGGATTCACCCGAAAGTTTGACAAGCAGATACGCCTATACTACAAGCGAATTAAGCACAGTAAGGGCACGGTTGATCCGGAGAAGATATACAGCACCTTCGGAGAGTTTGTCAGAGAGGTCAGGGCACTATATCCTGGCATTCCGATTATGGTCGCTTTTGTTGATAATGCGGAGCAGCTTATATTAAATGGGCTAGCAATGTATAGTACCGCTAATCGCCTTGGAATAAATGTGGCAGGATGCCGCAAGACGGAGTTCAGTGACAGGGTGCTTGCCTATAACGCTGTAATCAACACCGGTCGCCTACTCTGGGTCAAAGAATTCTGCGAACCAATCGCAAATTCGATTAGTGAAATGGTATACGACAGTAAGAGCAAAGATGAGAAGTTGCTCGACGACTTTTCAACAGATGTTGATACGTACGATGCAGACTTCTACTCGTGGAGTTACTTCATAAATTATTTCCATCCGATAGGAGGACGAAGTGAGAACACACATAATTAGTTACTTGAATAAAAAAGGCTACAAGGTTAACAGCAAAGCCCTTGAAATAATCGATACATGTGACATGTGGTATCGTGTGGAACTAATCGACGATTTCCACAAGCGTAGCACAGTTAACAACGTTGATTATGAGATGGCACGTAGCGGATTTGCGAAGAGAGCATGTGAAGACGACGCGAATCTGTGTGAGATAGTCGAGGTAAGGCTCGAAGATACTTCTGCAGATAAGTACGTCTCGGCTCTACTGGATGCCGAAAAATTCCAAGACAACATCAGGGAACAACTGGAGTTAATCGCCGCCGAGGGAACTGTTGCTACGTATGCAAGAGTAGTCGGAGCGGATGTACTTGAATCACAGGAACTTCGCGGCGGTAAGATAGAACTGGTGTATGTAAAGCCGAATGGGATATTCCCACTAAAGGTCGAAAAGGGTACGATTACCGAGTGTGCGTTCGCATCGGAAGATGTCGAGAATAACAAGGCCCGAACAACGATAGTGATGTTTACACTAAAGGACGGCGTTTATAAATCGACCACCGTGGTGCTAGATGAACAAGGAAACGAGATGCGTGAGCGTCACGTTGATATTGTGCTGGGAGAGGTTAAGCCGTTCGCGGTACTAATCACGGCAGCGGTCAATAACCTTAAGAATATGCAAGGCTATGGGCTGCCTAAGATATACGGTGCTATTCCCGAGCTAAAAGGCGTTGACTTGATATTCAACGTGCTGTTCGGAGACCTGGACAAAGCCGACAAGATGATTCTGTACAACGAGGCTCTGTGCGATTTTAATAAAAACGGTGAACCTGTTACTCCGAATAAGCAGCACAAAAAGACTTTCGTGTCGGTAGGTAAGGCGCTACCGGAGCAGAAGACTCTTATTCAGGAAGTAAACCCCGAGATTCGAATTGATGATATTACCAAGACATTTGAACTGGTGCTCTCACTACTATCGCTTAAATTCGGCTATGGTTCGAGGAAGTACAGTTTTGAAAACGGTCAGATAAAGACAGCAACAGAGTATATCGGGACTAAACAAGACTCAATGCAAGAGCTCAACAAGCAGCGGCAGAAGTTGACCGACTACATAGAGGATATAATCAAGGCGTTGCTATGGTTCTCGAATGCTACCAGCAGCACAAGTTATGACCTCAATGTTGATATTAATATCGAGTACGACGACAGCTACATCATCGATAGGCAGAGCGAGCTTGAAGCAATGCGTCAAGATGCGCAAACGTTTGGGCTGCCTAAACTCGTAACTTATTACCTCCAGGAAAAGTACAACCTATCCGAGGAAGAAGCGAACGAGTGGTACAACGGGGGTGGAGCTGAGGCAGATTCGACTGAACCTATAGAGGAGTAGCTTATGCTATCCGACAAACAAAAAGAGCAGCTCGCCGCGGAAGTGGTACCTCTCTTCCAAGAGCTCGAGCAGGACATCATACAAGATATAGCACGTAGAGTCCGCAAGGAGAAACGCTGGACAGAGACTGCAGAGCTACAGGCAAAGGCTCTCGAGGCTATGGGATATAAGCCAATGGAGATTCGAAACAAGGTCCTGCGAGAGCTCAAAGCGGACAAAGCATATCAGGCTATGATTGCAAAGAATACGCTTGAGCACAAGAGAGCCGTTAGAGAAAGCATAAAGCAGCTTGTAGCGGACGCAAAGGCGCAGGGTGATGATATTGTAAGTCGTGCCGGCACTATGGCATTTAGCGACGATTTAGCTTTCTGGAAGTCGAAGGGTAGACACCTAGCAGAGAGCCCAGAGCTTGCGAAGATAAACCGAACCGCAACAAAGAGGTTAGCTCACGAACTGAATAACCTTACACACTCTACAGGGTTTAAGTTCATCGGCGCACCTATAAGGCTAGATAAAGCATTTAGCCACGCGATGGACAGCGCGATTATGAACACCGCCTCGGGAGGGTTCTCAAGTGGTCAAGCTGTGGAGCAGGTCGTGTCAGACCTCGAGAAGAGCGGTATTAGACACGTTGACTTCGGCTCCGGTATCTCGAGAGGGATTGACGTAGCTGCTGCCCTAGCGGTTAGGACGACACTTGGACAGATGGCGGCTGAAATATCAATGAGCAACGCCGAAGAGCTCGGCACCGACCTTGTAGAGGTATCCTCGCACGCAGGGGCTCGTGAGGGTATAGGTCATGCTAGTCACGTAGATTGGCAAGGCAAGGTATATAGTATTAGCGGTAGACAACATCCGGAAGAAGAGGCAAGGCTAGGTTACAAGATAGAGAAGCTGTCAGACGTTACGGGTTACCCTGATGATCCATTAGGATTGTGCGGTTATAACTGCCGACACACGTTCTATCCATTCCTCGAGGGCGTTTCTGAACCGAATCCTGTCGTTAAAGACCCAGAGCCTGTAACGGTTGATGGTCGAACCTATACATATTACCAGGCAACGCAGGTGCAGAGGCGTCTCGAGAGAGAACTGCGAGAGTTAAAGAGACAGTATATAGGCGGAGACACTACGAGGCTAGCGGCTATCAAGGCGAAAGAGCAGCGATACGCAAGGTTTTGCAGAAAGGCAGGTCTTAAGCAGAATCTGGAGAGGTTATACGTTAAGGGATATAAACGAGATTTTGAGTATATAAAACCGATTAAAGATAAGAGCATCGGTGATTTTAGAGACGTTATATCAGATTTTTATGATAAAGGTGTTACTAAATTTAATGATTTAGATAGATTTTATCTAGGTAAGCTGCCAAAGGTAAACAGTAATTCTTTGCTTGACGGTTCAAATGTATATATTGAGGGAAGGTCTCTAAATAGGGTTTTAAATAAGCACGGTCACGAGATGTCTAAGGAGGAGTTCTCGTTTATTGAAGACACCTTGAAATCTCCTGATTACTACGCAGATAACTTCAAGAGGCATGAAAATTCGTTAATATTATTTAAAAAATTACCTATAAAAGACGAGCGATATATGGAATGCATTTTTGTAAAACGCGGCAATTCTAAGGTTATCCATTTTCATAAAATGGGCAATAGAAAGCTAAGGAAGTTAGAAAAAGAGGGCAATTTAATTGACATACGGAGATAATTGGTTTACTATACGAGTAACATGAAGCGGTTTAGAGGTTGAAAAGTATTCCCGCTCCAACGCGCTGTCTTAATAAATGACAGGCCGAGAAATGTGGGCGACTGCGGGTCCCACCTAAACCGTCTTTTTAATCAGGAACGTACGCGGATAACCTTCGGGCTCCGCGTCTTTTATTACAACTAAATAAGTTAATTAGCATCGCAATGAAGCGGTGCTTTTTATTTTGCCCTTGGACTGCGGCGTTAAAGGTGAGGTCTGTAATAAGCTAGTCTGGGCGTAAGGATTCGCAGGACGTTAAATACAGAAAGGATTATATAACTATGGCACTAACAAGAGACTTATTAAAGCAAATAGGCATCACTGATGATGATCAGGCAAAGAAGATACTTGATGCACATCATGCAGAGTTCGACCCTGTTAGGAAGAAGGCGGAGCAGTACGACAAGGTTAAGGCTGACTTCGACGAACAGGCGAAGAGCATTAAGGCGCTGCAGGACGCTGCGGGAGATAAGGAAGGTCTCCAGAAGCAGATTGATGTTCTTAAGGCTGCGGCAGATACGAAGGCTGCCGACCACAAGAAGGAGCTCGAAGAGCTGCAGAGCAAGCTTGAAGGCGCAGAGTTTGACAAGCTGCTTGATGATGCGATTACCAAGGCAGGAGGTCGCAGAACCGCAAGTATTAGGGCAGAGCTTAAGCTTGACGAGCTGAAGGCAAGCAAGGACAGGTCAACAGACATCGATGCTGCGATTAAGGCCCTTAAAGAGTCGGACGATACGTCGTTCCTCTTCGGCGAGCCTGAGGCGAAGCCAACCGGAGCGACGGTCAACTCTTCCGGCAACGCTGGAGGTGGCACAGGGGGAGAAGATGCAACGGAGGCTACCGCAAGAGCGGTGATGGGTCTCAAGCCAATTGACACAGGAAAGGAAAACTAAACTATGGCAAATCAGATCGAAAAATTTAAGGTATATGTAAGACTTCTTGACGAAGTGTATAAAACAGCATCATGCACGGCAATTCTTGACGGTGCTCCAGAACTAGCACAGCAGGGGGCTAATGCAGATGAACTCGTCATCCCTAAAATTGACATGGATGGGCTAGCAGATTATGACCGTTCCGCTGGATACACTATGGGTAGTGTAGAGTTTAAGAACGAGACAGTTAAGTGCAACTTCGATAGAGGTCGTAAGTTTCTCGTTGATGCGGTTGACGACATCGATACTGCAGGCATGGCTTTCGGCAAGCTCTCGTCTGAATTCGAGAGAACTAAGGTAATCCCAGAGCTCGACGCATTCAGAATTGCAACTTACTGCAAGAAGGCAGGCTCGAACATTAAGGCAACCACTATCACAGATGGTGCATCAGCTATCAAGGCGATTGCCAAGGTGTTTGACGAGATGACCGACAACGAGGTTCCGGAAGACGGAAGAATCCTATTCGTATCTCCAACAGTATACGGACTAATCAGAGACCTTGACACTACTAAGTCAAAGGAAATCATCGATCAGTTCGCGAAAGTTCAGAAGGTACCAGCAGGCAGATTTTATACTGCAATCAAGCAGAAAGACGGCAAGACAGGCGGAGAAGAGAAGGGCGGATTTGAGAAGGCATCTACAGGTAAGGCTCTTGACTTCCTAATCGTTGAGCCTTCTGCAGTTATCCAGTTCCAGAAGCGCAGAGTCAACAAGGCTGTATCTCCAGAGGACAATCATGATGCTGACGGTTGGATTTTCCCATTCCGAGAAGTCGGTATAGCTGACGCTTACGAGAACAAGCTGAACGGTATCGCAGGAATGCACAAGGCATAAGGAGGTGCTTTATGGGTAGAATTGTAGGACTTGAAATCTTCGACGATGAGGTTATGACAACTACAGAATCGGCAGATGATGAAGAAGTTACCGAGGAATCCTCGGATACAGAACCGGCAGATGTTCCGGAGGATGAGCCTAAGAAGGGCGGAAAGAAGAAGTAACCATGTTAGATGTGCGGCTGAAAGACTATCAGGAAGTGTTCGATGACATCACCGATGATGTGGAGTACAAACGGCTGTATCTGAGAGCCGAATCGCTGCTACGCGGGTTGACAACAAGACGGATTGACGAGGTGGTTGATCCGTCTGACTTCCGCTATGAACAGGTCAAAATGGCGATTATCCACGCCATACATGAGCTTCGAGAGAAACGGGGCAGCTCTGGTGTGTCAATTATTAGTAATGACGGCTACTCAGAGCATTATGTTGGTGATGAGGCGTGGAACAGGTCACTGGAGGATAATATCCGGTCGATGTTATCAGGAACCGGGCTAATGGGGTATATGTGATGATATTTACGGACACAATCACAATCTTTAATCACTACAAAGAAAACGGTCATGACAAGTGGAAACGAACCGTGCTGACTAATTGCCAGTGGGTGCGCAAGATTATCAGGGTTGTGGATAGTGGGGTCAAGGTTGTTAAATACCCAGAGGATAGCGTGACTATCCCGTACAGGGATGATTACATAACTGCTACGACTTGGGCAAAACTGCCCAATAAGACGGGTTTTTGGACTATCGACACCGAGCATGGACTGGATATGTTAGTCCTCGGGGGTGTTTCGAAAGAGCTATCAGAGGAATACACTCCGAAGATGCTAAAGCGTGATTATCCCGATGCAATCACGGCAAAAACGCTAGCGGACAACACGAACCGAGACAGGCTCAAGCACTGGAGAGTGACGTCATAATGGGTGTAGAAGTTAAGAATGCCAAGGTCATACTTGAGCCGATAAGCGTGATTCTTCGTAGGCGGGGATTAGAGGCTAACGGCAGAGTACAGAGAGTAGTCGACCAGGAGGTTTTACGACTCTGCAACCCATACGTTCCACACCGTAAAGGTGATTTGATTATGTCGGGAACGATTCACACGAAAATCGGAACCGGCGAGGTCATATATCGCACACCTTATGCGAGGCGATGGTATTACCGCCCGGCACACTTCAAGGGTGCGCCAAAAAGGGGTAATTACTGGTTTGAACGGATGAAGAAAGAGGGCGGCAGAGACAAGATTTTAAGAGCCGCGGCTGCAGTTGCGGGTGCAAAAGAGAGGTAACAAATGGTGACAAACAGCGAAAAAATTAAGACATGGCTCAAAAGTTGTAACCTTGTGACAGTAGAGGATGTTGACACTGATAGACTCGAGGCGCAAGTTGAAAGCTTGGGCATTTATAAACAGGCGCAGAGGGATGTTACCGAATTCATTGACGGCTCAAAGATTGTCAGTGAGTATTACTACTTCTTGGCGAGACGAAGTGCGCAACTTGAGGCAGAGCGAATAAGCTCACATGAGTTTCTAACCCTTGTCGAGGACTGGGTCGAGGAACAGGATAGACTTGGAAATCGCCCAAAAATTGAGGGCATCGAAGAGGTATTCATCGCTAACGGATTTTACATGATTGATGCAGAAACCGACGAAGCAGTGTATCAGATATCAATTGGTATCACATATCAAAAGAAAGGAATTAAATAATGAAAGGCGAAGGTAAAGTTAAAAAGTACGAAGTTGTGCCTTTTTTGAAAACAAAAGGCGCACAGGATTATGTACAGATTAAGAAGTCAACAGAACTTAAGCTCGACTTTGGGGCGGATACGCAGGATTATGATTATATTTCTGACGAAAATCCGACAACTGAGCTAGAGAAATATAAACCAGAAATATCGGGATTGCCGCTCACCATGTACAGGGAGGAACCAGATTTCGCCCTTATATGGGACCTGGCGTTTAATCTCAAAACAGGTGGAGATGCGGTTGCAGATTTATTGCTCGTTTACAAATTTGACGAGGATGCAGTGAAGACAGGTACGTGGAAAGCATGGAGTGTACCAGTGACGGTGGTTGTTAAAACCCTCGATGCAGTTGATGGCAAGATAGAGTTTGATATGCAGATGAGGGGGACTATAGCAAGAGGTACAGTCACATCAGAAAGCGGCAAGCCAAAATTTAAAGCGGATGGGAAATAATCCCATCCTTTTTTGTTTTAAATGTAAAGGAGATATAAATGATGGAAATTACACTAAATGGTAAGGAATACGAGTTACCAAAACGCACGCCGAAGATTGCAAGGCTTTTTGACGACTTTAAAGGAGCGTTTGACGAGGGGGATGTTCAGATACACAACAAGGCGATGAAGGTTCTCGAGGCAACTATAGGAAACGAGGGGCTGCGAGATGTATTCGGCACAGCCGATTCGGAGCAGATTTCGGTTATCGATTCCGTTCTTACAGTAAAGCAAATTGACGACATCTACCTTGCCCCATTAGTTGAGTACACTCGCCGCAAAGAGTCGGAAGAGATGAATACTCCGGCATTTTCAGCGGCAAACGAGCTGCTCGGCAAGATGGGCAACTTGCAGAATCTAAAATAATGGTATTACCTTTTAGATTTTTACCCGAAACGCTGAATATCAGTGGCGTTGAGTACCAAATACGTACGGATTTCAGGTTATGGATGGCACTACCCAAGCTAGAGGACTTGACAGTGCTTTTTAAGTGCAAAAATCCGTCTTTTTGCGGATACTTTTCGCAGGAGGCGATAGATAAGATAGTTGAGTTTTACCGCTGTGGCGAAGAGTTAGACCGTGACAGTGACGCAGTAAATGTTATGGATTTTGACGAAGATGCAAACCTTATATATGCGTCTTTTTTACAGGCATACGGCATAGATTTATACGATGTAGAGCCGGAGGAGCTGCACTGGTACAAGTTTAGGGCACTCTTACAGGGAATTCCTCCGGACACGCAGCTGTCTAGGCTAATAGAGATTAGGTCATATGACGGGGACGATCCCGATTACAAAAAGTTGCGCGATAAATTCGCCCTACCGCGGCAGCTGACAGAGGCGGAAGAGGAAGCAGGAAGAAGATTTGATGAGGTGTTTGGGTAATGGCAGACGGTACACTGATATTTGATACAAAAGTTAATAATGAGGGCGTCTCAACTGGAATGTCAACGCTCAAGAAGGTGTTTACTGCCGGCATTGGCTTTATGGTTGCAAAACAAGCGGTCGGGCTCGCCAAGATGGGTATACAGTACAACTCACAGATGCAGGAGTTTAAGAGTAAATTCAAGGTTCTGCTCGGTAGTGCCTCTGCGGCTAGCAAACATGTTATGCAGCTGCAAAAAATGGCAATCAAGACACCGTTTAGGACGACAGACCTTGCTGCGGCATCACAGCAGCTTCTATCCTTCGGCGTAAGCGCAAAGGATGTTAAGGGGCATCTGCAGAGGCTCGGCGATATCTCGCTTGGCAACAAGGAAAAGTTCCAACAGCTCGGACTTGTGCTGGGGCAGGTATCGTCCCAAGGCAGGCTGATGGGTCAAGACTTACTGCAGTTTATTAATGCTGGGTTTAACCCTCTTCAGGAGCTTTCCAAGATGGGGCGCGGCACGGTTAAAGAGCTTAAGGAACAGATGGCGCAAGGCAAGATTAGCTTCGAGGACGTACAGGCTGCAATGGAACACGCGACATCTAAAGGCGGCATGTTTTTTAACGGCATGAAAGAGGGCAGCAAGACGTTTGCGGCTCAAGAGGATGCACTTAAGGGTAATCTGCAGATACTTGCAGGAAACGCAGTAAAGCCTCTATACAACCTATTAACGAGGATCGTTCCGCATCTCGCGTCTGTTGCGTCGATGATGAACAAACACCCGAAGATTATAGGGGCTGTAGCAACAGCAGTTACGGCTCTCGCGGGAGCAATGGCGACTTACTATGTGGCGCAAAAATGGAGCCTTATATCAGAGGCAATCCGCACATCGATGACCGGTGCAATGAAGTTCTTCAGTGCGTTCCACGATTCTATGTGGCTGAACCTCGGAGTGGGAGTTGACAAGATTATACCTGGACTCGGAACAATGCTGATGAACATATCTATAGGTATACAATCCGCGACGATGAAGGTCGGGAGCTCACTTGCTACACTTGGGCAATCAATGCTCAAGTTTGCAACAACTCCGGCGGGGATTGCAGTCGGTATTGGTTTAGCGGTAGCCGCACTTGGGCTCTGGGTTAATAAGATAGGCGGAGTGGATAAAGCAACTCAACTGATTCATGCAAAACTAGAGGCTTTTAAGTCTAAAATACCACAGATTATGCAAGGTCTCGGAAAGGCTATCCTTGCTGGTATAGGGGTACTTAAGACTGTTATAGTTGAGATTTTTCCGGAGATAATAAAAGCTCTCTGGACGGCTCTACCATCGGCACTAGCAACTATAGGGCAGTTAGCCGGGCAACTTGGTACTTGGTTGATGCAGAAAGTAGGTCAGCTTGCGCAAGCAATCGCTACAGGATTACCAAAGGCTCTACAAGCGGTTATAACCGCTATCCCTAAGGTACTTATCGAGTTATTTACCCGTTCGGGTGAAGGTGCAAAGCAAGGAGGAGAACAGGCAGGCGCAAAGGGTGGCGAAGGCATTGCATTGGGTTTCCTTAAAACTTTTATTGTCGGTATGGGAAAGCTAGCTCTCGCTATTGTTACAGCACTGCCTCAAATTGCAATTGCAGTTGTAAGTGGAATCGTGAAGTGCATACCGATAATTCTTTCAGCTGTTGGCAACCTTGCGATTTCGGTTCTAAACGCAATCGGCAGAGGACTGGGCAGTCTAGTTACGGTCGCAGTTAATTGGATATGGGGCTTTATCGAAGGATTCCTAATAGGTGCTGCAAACGTGATCAATGCGGTGTGGAACTTTGCAAAGACACTGCCAGGCAAGATTGTTAGTGGCATCGGCTCTTTAGTATCTACCGCTATCAATTGGCTGATGGGATTTTTGACTGGTATGCATAGCGGATTTGTAAGGGCTGGTTCAGCGGTTGCAAGTGGTGCGCGGTCACTTCCTGGCAGAGTTAGAGGGGCGCTAGGCAGTCTTTACAGCATAGGTGTTCACTTCCTACAGGGGCTCATTAACGGTATAAAGGCCGGATTCGGCAAGGTGTTTGGCTTAATTAGTTCGCTTGGCTCAAAATGTAAAGCGAAATTAAAGAGCGTTTTCGATATTAACTCGCCATCAAGGTTCACGACTTGGATTGGTAAGATGCTTATCGAGGGTATGGACGTCGGAATTGTAAGAAACACAGACAAACTACTAAATTCTATAGGCGAACAAATGGGACTTGTAAGAGATGCATTCATGATAGATACACCTGAAATTAATCCAGTATCGGCAAGAATCAGCGGAGAACGTTCGCGAATCTTCGGTGCTACAGGCTCAAGTCAGAACGTTGAAGTTAACCAGACTATCAACTTCAACCAGCCTTGGAAATCACCAGCAGACGTAACGAGAGCTGTTTCATGGGAGGCTGCGAAGTTAGGACTAGCGGGGGCAGAGTAACAAAATGGTACATAATTTTTATTTGAGAGCCGTCCGTAGTGACGGCTTAACTTTTACATATGAATCGGATGATTGGCGAGTATTGTCGATTACGGGCATTGATGCAGCTGAAATCGAGGTATCAAAAGAAGCAAGAGGTGTCGGAGATGGTGCAATTATAACCGGCAAGAGGCGTTTGCCGCGCGAGGTGACCGTTACCGCCAAAGCCCAGAATCACGAGGCGAGAATTAAGGCTCAGGGCTTTCATAATAACCGTTACACCTATGATTTATACGTAACATATAACGGCGTAACTCGAATTGCGAAGGATTGCGAACTTACGGGAAAGTCAATTTCGACAAAAAACGTTTATAAACGTCCGGACATGACTATAAAGTTCTTGTCACCGCACGCCGATTTGTTTGCTGTAGAAGGTGATCAGACGAGTTTTAGCAAGAGACAACCTCTGTGGGCGTGGCCTCATGCGTTTAGAGGTGGTGCGAAGCGGAACTTTTCAAGAGAGGAGGTCGCAACTGAAAAGGTTATCGAATACCTTGGCTCCTCACCCGCGCAGCCTATTATCGAGATAGAGTCGCAAGGATACGCTAAGAACATCACTGTTAAGGTTAACAACAATGTTGCTGTTCTGAATGTAGAACTCAAGAAGGGCGACACGATCACAATTGATACATCACGTTCTTATGCGGTGCACAACAACAAAATACTAGCGATGGGAATGGGTGACGACCCTTACGACTTTAGGCAGTTTGTGCTCGATTACGGCAACAATGTTGTCAAGGTCGACGCAGAGGCGGGGGCTTCTGCACTAAGGACGAGCATAGAGTATATAGGGAGGTATGATGGGGTATGATACAGTTCTTTGATAAGTTCATGAATCGACTCGAAGACCTCGATTTTATAGAGGTGTCGTGGAATCGCAAGTGGACCGAGCCCGGAGACTTTTCCATACACCTCGCCGCGAAAGACTGGAACAAACATGCGAAGTTTGTGCGCAACACAGGACGTCCGGAAACAGGCATTATTCAGAAAACTGTATACGAGGTAACTGCACAAGGGGCGATGGTGACTGTATCAGGATTCTTCGCTGAAAAGGTGCTGTCTAAAGTCGTGTTGCACTCAGATGAGAATGTTAACGAAAGAGGGGCAACTGTTGTATTCGGACTTTTTGCGAACATCAATTCTAGCGCACTAGGGCAATACTCCTCGCATTTAACTGACCACAGCATACCGCCAACGGTACCTGGGCAAGTGTGGGGCGACTACGACGCTGAATGGATGCCGGAGCTAGTCTATTCGTTTAAGGGCGGAACAGACGCGGCGACATCGCTATATGATGCTTGTTTGCTGTACGGGCTGAGCATATCGGTCGAAGTTGCGGAGACGTATAAAGAGTCTGTTGACTGGATAGAGGAGTGGCAACGCAAAATAAAAGAGCCTCACTTCCTATACAAGGTATACCCTCTTCATGGTCGAGATTTAAGAAACAAAGTAATCTTCGGAGTTGGCTGGGCAAACGTCTCGAAAATCGAATATATCTACGACGATAGCGGAGTAGTTTCGATTGTAGAGGCTAGACAGACAATGGAGGAGACCGGCTTTTCAAAAGAAGAGCTAGTTACAGACGAGCAAGGCAACACTAAGAGCTTAATTCGAGAGTTTTATATTGATGAAGGGAATCGTCCTCGTGACCTTGACTTGTACCCCAAAAAGGTAATTCAAGGCAACGTGTCAGGTATAGAGCTAAAGGTAGCCAACGAGTCAATTATCCGAGAGCAACTTCGCAACCAGTGCAAGCTTGAAATGCTTAATAACTGGAAGCAGGAAACAATCAACGTTGATGTGCTTCAGAACACTTTTTTCTACCTCAAAGATTATGACATGGGCGACACATGCACAATCGTGCTTGATGATATCGAGCAAATGTTCACCGCCCGAATCATGGAGGTAAAAGAGGTGTGGCGAAAGAATACCGTTGAGATTCAGCTCGTGTTTGGAACGCCTTTTAAACAAAAATATGTAGCACTTAATCTATAAGGAGGAAAAATGAGAAGTTTACCTTTTGAATCGAAATTTGATGAAAACCCGCAGGGTGACAGAGCCGTCGATGACAGTACCATTAGAGACGTTGTTAAGACCGTGTGGAGTAACGGCGTAGCGGTCATCAATCCTAACGGATCAGATCTGCAGGTGCAGGCAGCTAATGGGATGACAGTTAACGTTATGCCGGGGGGATGCATAATCGAGGGAGCAATCGGAAGAGAGTCCAGCATAAGAACAATTAGTATCGATGCTGCCCACGCATCACTTAAAAGGATAGACAGGATAGTGGCAAGAATGGATCTATCCGAGTCGAGTCGAAATATCGAGCTTTACAAGAAGGTCGGTACGCCATCCACTACGCCCGCAGCACCGGAACTTATAAGGCAGCCCAACTATTATGAAATTGCGCTGGCTGATGTATATATCGGTGCTGGCGTGAATGAGATTACAAGTAATGCAATCCTCGACCAGAGAGCTAATAAGGAACTATGCGGGTATGTGCTGCCAGCGTTCCCTACGGATTTCAATTTATCAGAAATATCCACAAGATGGCAGGAACTCCTAGAGAGTGCAGTCGAAGGTACTGCAGCAGGGCAGCTACAGAATGCAATTAATGGTTTAAAATCGGATATTCAGTCCGCGAGAATCAGCATGACTGATGTACACATCAACAACGCATCGTTAGAGTCGGAACTCGTTGCCTACTTCGGCAACAGCATAAGAGTATAGGAGGCAAATATGATAAGTCTTAATAACACACTTGAGGCGATTATGGATAAATTTAAGAGTATAGATGCAACGGACACTGGCATCAGGACAAAGGTTATAACTAAAACTCTCAACGTCAAGAAGGGAATAAATCCCCTAGGAAACCTCGGCATCGAAGTGGATAAAATCGTGTCAATTGACGGAGTGGTACAGTATGCGAATTATACGCTGCCTTTATCTTATCCAATGCTTAACTATGGTAGCGGAGGATATATCGAGTGGGGATTAGCTGCAATTGTTCGCTCCGGGAATCTTGAACTTATATCAGGTGCCGAATGGAACAACTGCAAAGTTAAGGTCGTTATCTCCTATATGGGGGGGGTAAAACCTTGTAAAATCAAGGTTTTCAAGCGCTTTGTAAAACTAATAAAGATGGGAGGTGTTGCATAATGATATCTCTCAATAAATTTATGGCAGAAGTGAAGAATAAGTTGAAGAGGCTTGAAGATAAGAAATATGTAAAAGATACCTTGTCTTTGAGCGGAACATGGATAGCTCCGCATGACGGAATCGTTACTTGTAACGGAAGAGCAACTGCTGCAGGGGCATATCTGTTTTGCAAAGACATCACGGAAGATGAATATGTTGGAATGTGCACAATTACGAGGAGCCAGGACTATGGGTCGGTTTGTTTTGCCGTAATCAAGGGACACAAATACAGCTTCGTACAAGGATATTGGGGTGAGCCTCGCAATATGTACATTTATCAGAACTAGGAGGAATTAAAGTTGATAGATTGGACAAGCATAGTAGTAGCTGTCGTATCAGCACTTGGAGCAGGCGGGGGTTCGCTTTATGGCATTCGCAAATCGAGCTGCCTTACTGATTACAAGATAGACAAGCTTACGGAAGAAGTTAGGCTGCACAATGGGTTTGCGCAAAAAATTCCTGTTATAGAGGAAAAGCTTAGGGTGATAAATCATCGCCTTGATGATTTAGAAAAAAATAAATAAGTTAGTTAGCCGGGCACATGCTCGGTATTTTTATTTCCCAAAAGGAGGACAAAATGAATTTAGAAGTTATATCGAAAATGTTTATTCTGCTAGTACTGATATTTTGCCTGTGTATCGGCTATCTACTAAAAAATTACATGCCGTCGGACAACAAAATAATTCCAACAGTGCTATTCTTCGTCGGATGCATCTGCGGGGTTATATGTCTTGGATTTAATTTCGAAGCAGTTGTGAGAGGCGGTTTAACAGGACTAGCTTCTGTGGGTCTTCATCAAGCGTTTAAGCAATTTATCGAAGCTCCGAAAAAACTTGAATTAAAAAACCTTGCATCGATAGGTAAAGGAATTAAAGAGCTTGAGAAATTCTCCGAAGATGACCTCGATAAACAATTTGCTGAAGAGGTTGAGAGTGTCGACGAAGGGAGCAGGCATAATGGGTAGTACGAATTTTAAGCAATATGATAGCCGCTGGGGTCGCAACGCATATGCCGGTCGCAATATGATCGCATCCGGATGCGGACCGACAGCGATTGCAGACCTTGTATATAGCATTAATCAGGGTGTTACTCCTTGGACAGTGGCGCAGTGGCTAGCTACACACGGCTACGCATCCAATGGAGATGGTACCTATTGGAGCGGAATTAAGGCAGCACTAGAGGCATATGGATTCAGTGTTAATTGGCACAACTCCATGACACAGCTATTTACTGACCTCGCTAACGGACAGTATGGAATCCTGTTGTTTAAGAGGGGTACTGTTGGCGGCGTTACCTGGACGTTGGGTGGTCACTTTGTGGCAGTTAGAGATTACAAGGTTGTTAACGGCGAGCACTGGCTCTATATCGGAGATCCCGGTCAAAGAAACCACGATGGTTGGTACTGCTATGAAAGACACATGAAGGGTCTTATTCTACAGTGCTGGAGCTGCGTCGCTAGTGGATCGGCTCCAAGTGTTGTACCATCTGCGGCAGTACAGTCGACAGTCGGCACGACATACACGGTTAACAGCTCTATAGGGCTTAACGTCAGAGCAGGGGCAGGAACTAACTATGCTAGAGTCGGAGGCGTCGTCAACGGAACATCTGTGACTATTACAGAGAGATCCGGGAACTGGGGATTTTCGCCATCGCTCGGCGGGTGGCTCTGTATGGATTACTTGAGATCTAGTGCGGTAGCTGCACCGGCACGCACCTCGGCAAGATATCAAGTGGGGCGAAACTATACGGTAGTCGCTAATGGCGGACTGCGAGTAAGGACAGGCGCTGGAACTAACTATCCGGTTAAGTTAGTTAGTCAGCTCACCCCTAGCGGTCGAGCACATGCTGTAAGAGGCAGCAGGCACGCACTACTTATGAGAGGCACCGTTGTGACCTGCATGGAGGTGAGCGGCAACTGGATTAGAATCCCATCTGGGTGGATTTGCACTGGTGACGGCAAGGGAACCTATGTAGTGTAGGAGGTAGAGTATGAACATATTTCAAGATATAGGAGTTATCCTAGATAGCGCACATTACATCATGGCACTAGACGTTATAGGCTGGATGATGTTATGAGATTAAGAGGGGGAGCTCCCTCTCTTTTTTGTTGCATATTGATGTATGAAAATACATATCTTAATTTAGTGATGTTCCAACTGTCACGATTTAGAGCCTGTAGTAATTGAAATCCAAAGAATATATACACGTCCCGGATGCGGTACCAATATAAACAGAGAAAAGCCTTGTAACTATTGAAGTTACAAGGTTTTTTCGTTTTTGACTGTATGGTATATGTCGCAAATTGACATGTTCTGTCGTGGCATGTGTGGCACATGCCACAGTAAAAGGGTTATATTTTATACAATTTTATGTATAATCGGTATGTATTACTATGTTTCGTTATATTTGAAATCAAATACAATTTTTTCCCAGTACGGTTCTAACATATTATGACAGGCACTGTAATTGGACTCATACTGAGTCAATTGTTGCAAATAATGACGAAATTGGTGTTGTAGTTAATAATTTGAACGGTTAAACGCAGAAAACAAGCTTCTTTAAGATAACCGTTCGCAAAAGACATTCATATGGTTCTCGACTACATGAAAAAGGAGATATACGTTATGGAAATAAAAGAGCTAGAGAGATATATTGAAAAAAATATTGGTTGTGCTTACTGACGGCAGAAAAATCATTGGTGAGTTTGATTCTGTTGCTCCTGATTACGATACTGAATCAGGAAAAGATGAGCTGGAGCTAATTGTTGGAGGCATATATATTACAGTTCCTATCGATGAAGTAAAAAATATTAAAATGGTATAATATAACATGAAGCGTACGGGGGCTCTTCGTACATGGGTTGTTTATTAAAACTATATAAGTTAATGGATAAGGAGGTCTAAGAAATTATGAGTTACGATTTAATGGTTTTCGAAAAAGCACAGGCTCCAAATAATAAGACAGAATTTATAAAATGGTACGAAAATCAAGTGGAGTGGAAGGAAGATCATAATTATGATTCGATAGAAGTAAGCTCAGCTAATCTAAAGAACTGGTTTATGGATATGATACAAGTATTTCCACCGATGGAAGGAGAATTTGCTCTTAGTGATGATGAAATAGAAAATGATGAAGATCTTGCAAATCGCATTACAGACTATTGTATTGGTAAAGATGTGATATATGCATGTTTTGCATGGTCACTAGCAGAGGACGCATATAATACTATGCTTAAAATTGCGTTAAAACACGGTGTCGGATTTTTTGATGTGAGTGGTAATGGAGAGGTTATATTATCTGAATGTGATGAACAAAATTAGGGTGTGCAATTTAGCTAAAAAGTATGCAAAGGGAGTTATATTAAATTAATTGAATTATATGACCATTTATCATACAATAAAGTCAGTAAGAAACGGTTTAGAGGTTGAAAAGTATCCGGCTCCAACGCGCCACCGGTATTGGTGGGTCGAGAAATGTGGGCGACATCCGCCGGTCCCACCTAAACCGTTTTTGCTTTACTTAAAATAAGGGCCATAGGACAAAACGTGTTGGTAAAAACTATCTGAATGCCTTGAAAATTCAGACCATATTATGGTTATATCTTCTTTAGAAATGGCTTCATATGAGGATTATAAAAGCATTATCTGCTCACTGGCGTTTATAGCGATATGAAAATTTTATATGAGCAGCATGATACTTACCTTTAGATTCGGCATTCAATAGATTATCAAATTCATATTGTGGAACATCAAAGTAATCGTAGACACTTTCTTTGAACATTACTCGCAGTATTTGAGTTTCAGAGTCATAGCCGATAGCCTCAAGATTGCTAGATACTACAGGAATCATTTGCATACATAACACCCCCCTCTATTAGTGTGAGTATATCATAAGAAATTACCTCTCAAGAGTATAAACTGTAACGAAATATAGGAAATATATTAAATTGTATTTGCCACACAAATATTTCTGTAGCGCACATATTTACTGGTATTCTTTTTACACCCTTACACATCCAACCCACATGTTGTATCATTAAGCTATTCTATAAGAGTTACATAAAAGAGGAGATAATGATAATGGAACTAAAGGAGATGCGTAAGCTCCTCGGCTTATCACAAGCGGCATTTGGAGAGAAATATAACATCCCAGTAAGAACAATTCAAGATTGGGAGAGTGGGCGCAGGCAAGCTCCCGTATACGTTCTTGAGCTACTAGAGCGAGCTGTGATCGAAGATTCCAAAGCTGAAGTGAATTAATAGATATCCACACTTCATAGGCAGTTTAACCTCATGATTTCATGTTGGTTATTAATCCTTTAAACAATAACAACAGGAATAACTTATGGACAAAAAACGAAACAATCGCATAGCAACTATAATCTCTATTGGATTACTAGCCACAATATGGCTGATTTCAGGCCTAACAAGGTATTTCAGTTCAGGGGAAGTCGACACGGGTACTGGATATTCTACCCTCAGCTACAATGTGACTGTGGATGTTAGAAATGACTATTCATACGTAGTCGTAGAGAAGATTAAGGTGAATTTCACCGACCCAAAGCACGGTATAGTTAGAAACATTCCTTTCGGCAAGGGATACAAGATCAAAGATGTATCCGTAGATGGGGACAAATACAAGATTAAGAATCTGTATAAAGCTAACCAAATGCAGATTAAAATCGGTGATAAAAAGAAGACGGTTACCGGTGTTAAAGATTACACCATCATTTATACCCTTGCTAATTACGAGCGCAAGAATAATCCTAACGACATATATGTGGATGTGCTTCCATCGGAATGGGCAACAGATATCAAGTCGGCATCAGTTTCTGTGTACTTGCCACAGCATTTTCCGTACAGCGGCATGAAAGGGTATAGTGGCCCGCACAAGAGCACGTATAATATGTACGGTACATGGACCTACGACAAGAAGCAAAATATAATCGAATATAGTGTTCAGAATTTGCCAGCGAATAATGGTGCGACATTGCTCGTAGATACTCCAAAAGGCTACTGGTACAAAGCGCCTAGCAAGTACTGGGTGAACTATGCGACCGTAATAGTAGCAATTCTCGGCGTCATTATACTTATCGTGCTTAGGGTTTTGAATGAAAAAGAACACCCGATTGTTGCGCCCGTTACTTTTAAGCCACCCAAAGGTGTTCCGCCTGGAGAAATCGGATATCTGATCGACGAAGAAGTAAATAAGAGGGATATCACATCGATGTTCTTTTATTTGGCATCTAAAGGGTATATATCGATTGAGGAATACAAGAAGGGAAAATATCAATTCGAGAGCCTCAGGATTCCCGACGTATATGACGAGCCCCCAATTACCGTTACTTTTTACAAAACTATATTTGGAAGCACGAAGAATGGCACACTTGGTAAGGTTGTGAGCCTAGAGGAAGCGAGCAAACGCATAGGCAAAGAATGTGAACTTATTAGAAAGGTAATAGTTGAAGAGTACACGGACAACAAATCGATATTCTCTAAGAAATCGCAGAAAAATGAGAAGATTGCAACTATCATCAGCTGCATTATAGGAGGTATGCTAATCGCACTTTCTATGTATAGAGAGTTCTACCTACCCGGCTGGCGAATTCTGATATTCGTATATGGTGGCTCGGTAATCCTTGATGCATTTTGGAGATTGCCTGTTAAGAGGATGTGTAGAGAGTATAATTTTCATAGGACGAGAAGCGGTATAAGGAGCGTTACATCTTTTGCGTTCTGGGGAATTATCTATCTGGCGATATCATCGTTTATGTTATTATTTTTGTACAAGACTGCAGGTGGTGAGATGACGATGTATGCTCTAGTTGCAATAGCTGTATATGCATTGGCTGTACCATTGATTCTGCTAGGATTTCTCAAGAGAACTAAGGATAGTGCCAAGCTTTATGGTGAGATTATCGGCTTCAAAGAATTTATCGCCACAGCAGAGGTTGATAGGATAAATGCCCTTGCTGAGGAAGACCCAGCGTATTTCTACGACGTGCTTCCGTATGCCTATGTATTTGGGCTTACCGACACCTGGGCGAAGAAGTTTGAGCCTAAGAATATAGCTGACCATATTGGATACAGTGCGTTAGGCGGAGACATGTACGACCTTATAAATATGGATATTATGATTCGTCATATTCAATCTAGCGCGTTTTCTAGAGTATCATCGGCATTGTACGCAGATGTCAGCGGAGGTCTAAGCTCTGGCGGCGGCGGATCGGTCGGTGGTGGCTCTGGTGGCGGAGGAGGCGGTGGCTGGTAGACACTGCTTCCCAATATATACGCACTACACCTAAATCGATTATTCCTAAGTTCCTAAGTTCCAGAATGACGATTCGAAACGGCTTGAACTAATAACACTAATATACTAAAGGAGCAGCAATGCAGCAGTACTTTATATACGGCAGCCCTAGCGCTGAAACTATTGAGATAACGGACAAGGATACCATCAAGCACATGTTCCAGGTCATGAGACTAAGGGCTGGCGATGAGGTAGTTCTCGTGTTCCAAGATGGCATTAAGAGACTTGCAGAAGTTGTAGATGCAGAGAGTAGAACTATGCGGATCGTAGAAGAGCTAGATGAAAATGTCGAGCTACCAGTTCAAATTGCTATCGCATGCGGTTTTCCTAAAGGCGATAAATTTTCGACCATAGCGCAGAAGGCAACGGAGCTCGGGGCAGCTGAGATATACGGCTTTCCGGCAGATAGGTCGATTGTCAAGTGGGACGATAAGAAGCTAGTTAAGTTGGCAGAAAAGCTTGAGAAGGTAGTTCAGGGCGCTGCTGAGCAGAGTAAGCGCAATATCGTTCCGAGCATAAATCTTGTTGCTGATAAGAAGAGTTTTATAAAGAGCTTCAACGAGTATGACAAGGTCTTCGTTGCATACGAGGAAGCGGCAAAGGAAGGTGAGAAATCTGCTCTTGCAAAGTCGCTTTTGGAAGTTTCAGCTGGCGAGAAGTTGCTCTTTATATTCGGTCCAGAGGGCGGAATTACTGACAAGGAAATAGAAGCGTTTACAGAGGCTGGAGCGGTATGTGTAGGGCTTGGACCACGCATCATGAGAGCCGAAACGGCACCAATGTATGCGCTGTCTGCTGTGAGCTATGCGCTAGAACTCAGTAAATAGAAGTGATTTGCGATTTGTATGTAGCTTTCGATAATGCGTTAAAAAAATTTTTTGCAAAAAATTTTAATTTACCTCTAGACAAACTGGA
>ERZ772779.156-NODE-156-length-33314-cov-9.121290_pt1 | contig 33314 bp, 27 predicted proteins | sample MGYA00511360_ERZ772779 | MGnify/ENA primary metagenome ERZ772779 (study PRJEB29015, sample SAMEA2738112) | human oral metagenome | biome: human oral; feature: human-associated habitat; material: saliva | place: China | collected 2231 ...
AACACTTGATTTGGTTCCAAATATTCATAGTTGAAAATCGTGCCATCACTGCTACGGCCTTGAACACGTTCTTGTTCAGATGAGCGAGACATGTGTAATTTGATGGCTGTTTCCACAGAAACGGGGCTACATTCTGTGCCGTCCAATACGATAAATCCCTTTACGCCTTTAAAGCCAAGAAGATTTTGTTTCTCTGGTGCATCGTATGCACCTTTTGCATAAAAAGAATCAACTACTGTATTAGATGCAAACTTAGTTTCTTTAGCGGCATTCTTATTTTTTTGTAAGCTCAATGGCGCCGGGAAGGATGTGCCCTTCACCGTATCTTTGTAGGCAGACACAAAACGTAAATCGCCGTAGAACAGGTTCATAAAATCCTGATTCGTATGTGCCGTTTTACCAAGGTTATGAGATTTAATAAACTGAGTGGCAAATAGACCACGCAAAATGCGTCCATCAATAGATCCACGCGTAGCGGTCAACACGCCTGCCGTAGAAGAATTGGCAATGAGCGTTGGGGATTGTATAGTGACCGTAATATTTACTTGTTCCATAGTTTACCCCCTATTGTATCTACATCAAATGCTTTGTCATCGATTTTGCATACCACTTGACCGAATCCACGGTTTCGCTTACCGCCGATGCCCGTCATATTGCGAACGGCACAGCTCAAAATATAGCGGTCCATATCTGTCATATCCTCTATATCGATGTGGCCTTTGAAGGTAAGGCCTTTGTTAAGCACGCGAGAGTTGTGCAAGGTTCCTTCCATAGCGGTTCCTGTCGTTTGGTCGATAGATGTGTAATACCGCATAGATGTGTATTCTTCGAGAACGCGGTCCTTGGTAAATACTGTTGGATATTGTTCCTCTAGTTGCGCCAATTCACGAGATACCACGTCATAATCTGAAATAGTCAAATTTGAGATGGTCAATCTAGGTTCATCCGTAACACCTTCCAGACGGTTGAATAGGACTTTCACATCATCCGTCGTGAATGCCGTCATCTTAGCTGTTTCCATCATTTCCGCCACCTCAAGGGCGCTTTCATATAACACACCGCGCACCCGTTTCGCCGGAATGAAAGGAATTCCGTAACGGTCATGAACGATGGTGCTGTCCGTATTCACGTCGCCTTGGCCGGACATCAGCATGGTTGGCGACAATAATTGTATGGTTAATGTGTACATATACTTACTCCAATCCAGGCAATACATAATCCATCAATTCAATGGCATCCGTATACGGTGTGCGCATGTGGCCGTCAATCTTGGCCCATAGTTTATCTGTGAAAGCTTCCCAGCCGGCTACATTTGGCAATGATGCCCCTGTGTTGCGCAATTGTTCAAGGAATACGGTCCACATATGTTCATTATCTTGTAATACGGAACGCAATTCTTTCACCTTGTTATGAGCCATCACCTTACCAGCGTTGAATTGCGCTGTACAATCCAATACTTGAGGCAAACCTTCTATATCACCAGAGGCTACGGATTCTGTACGGCCATAAACACGGTATGGACCAAAGTGCATATTGCCTGTTAAGCTGCTATATTCATTGGCAAAGAATTGTTCCAATGTTGGCGCCGTTTCGCCATGTAAGAAAGCAAAGTCCATCCAGCAGGATTCTGAAATTGTATGGGACTCATTGTATGCACGCATCTTGGACTTTGCACTATCGCAGAGCTGTTCCGCCATTTCGTAGCCTCTAAAGAATGGGTATGATGTAGGAATGACCGCAACACCTGCACAAGACGCAATGGACATACCATCAGCGTCACTCAACAATTGTTGCATCAAGAATTGTGACGTTTGCACCGCAATACGAGCATTACAGATGAATGTAATATCGTCACCACCTACGATGATAGGACGAATTGGCATCATGTTCGGTTTCAATTCCAATTCTGCATCTAGCACATCATAGTGATCGATAATCCATTCTACTGTGGCCTTAAAGCTAGCCAATGTTTTTTCATGAACTCGTTTGGACAAAGCGCTGCGTTCTTCCAATGTTTTGCAGGCTCTGAAATGAGCACCCATATTGTTACCGTCAATATGAACGATAGCAATGTCGTTGATACCCGTTTTACTATTGTCTGTCGATTGATTTTGACCCAAATCTTCCAGTTCAGATGGGAATATCCAATCCGTATCTTCTGTACCGAATAGGTCGAGGCTCAATCGTTTATTCGCTGCATCAAAGGCGTTGAATTTAGCAGAAAAGGACGTAGCTACAAGGCGTTTTTCGCCTATTTGTTCCGTTGTATCCGCTACATCACCGCTAAAATCGCAAATCGTCGTCAAGCCCGTATTGGCAGGTGTCACAATCGGATGTAGGGTATATTGATTAGTCTTTAATTGTGCATACAAAACGCCTAAATCACTAGAGAACTTGTCCTTATCAAGGGTAATTGTTCCCGATGTAGCACCCACCTTGAGGGATGGATATTTTGTCAATACGCGAGTGGTAAACTGCTTAATCATATCCGCAACGAGTGCTTCATGAGCTTCGTCAATCAACACCAAAGCATTACCGCCGCCGATGTACGCCACATAGACAGGCGTTGGTAGTGCCGTAAGACTTTCACCACGGCCTAGCCAAGACTTCGTATCCGCCGCCACCCCGAGATTCTTAATGACATCATCGCACAACACATTCTCAAATAATCGGTCCACAATATAGGAAGCCCCAACATTGGCCTTCAATTTATTGTTCGCGAAGATGTACTTTTGAATGGACTGCACATCAAACAAAATCGCATTTACTTGCATAGGCTCACTCCTTACCTATAAAACACAACACGGATTAGCGACAATACTCGCGGAATTGAACGAACTGAAAGTTCACAATTTTCTCGTTCACCCCATCCACATAGGATTCCTCGACCACCCGTTCACTGGTGGCGGCCACAACGGTGATCCCGACGGCGAGCAATCGTTCCACTAAGGCGTGACAATAAATGAATTCCCCTTGGCAAAGCACCGCCGTTGGATGCAAGGCGATAATGCGTGCTGCATATTCTTGCGCCAACTGACTAATGTCTGCCGAAGATGCCATCGGATCAATCTGAGGGAATGGCATGTCCATAATAACCCCATATTGACGCCCTGCATCGAGCTGTGCATCCGACCAATACTGGGACGGATGATTCGTGTGGTTAATAAACATGGAATCCCCTCTTTCATGAAATACGATGCACTAAACTTCATTTATATTTCATCTTAAATAATAGCAAATACTGAGAAAAAAATCACTTATAATCATACACTTTATGAAAGTTTTATGATTATGCAATATATACTACCTATTTCTACATACTTAAAGTGGTTATAAAAACTCTTTCACTTCTGGTTCTTGAACCGGATCATGGCCGATATCCTTTAAAAAGGATATAAAATATTGTATTTCTTGTTGGATCCATTGACGTGGTGTAACACCAGCTAACCGCGTTGCAGCATGTGTCATGTAGTGTTCATACGTCTTGACCCACCCCTTATTCGAATCACGAGCTAAGAAACAACCTCGTTCAGATATATCAAAATCATCGAGATTCATCATATGCCGATTGAATACCTTCAAAATAAATCTATCAATAATCTCTTGTCGCAATAAATCCATCACATCGTATACAAGGCTATCCTTTCTGTCGTTTGTACTATGCAACACACCGATGCGTACATCAAGACCTGTAGATACTAGATAGGCGCGCACCTCCCGTTCTAAAAATGAATAGCCATAGCTGAGTAAAGCATTTACAGGGTCCATACTGGGGTGGCGTTTACGGCCGGGAAAGGTCCACGGTTCAGACAATATAGCATACCATACGGAAAAATAGGTCCGTGATGCTAGCCCTTCTATACCGCGCAGCGCATCGACTGTCTTAGTTCTATCCACACGTTTCACCAAGGCCTGCATGGTATGACGTATCGATTCATAATTTGGTATGTGTCGCGTTTTATTGTACTGATCAAGAATGGCTAACTGAGCTTTCACCTTACGAAATACGATATACCGCGATGCCATGATAGCGAAATCAGGGTTCGTAAAATGATTCACTTGCCACAATAATTTTCTAAGCGACGTATGCTCATCACCGAGGATGCCCATGAGTTCATACTTGTGATCCACAAATTGTATGAGTGACCCTTGCTCAACCAAGGAGAACATGACCTGCGTTGAAATTTGCACCGTTCGCCCCACTACGAGATTATTTACGTTCGCCATGGGCAGCTGACGCAGGACCTCATGATTTTGTTCTAGCACTAATAATCCGCCATCTTGTTTAATCGATATGCCTGGCGTCATGACATATACGGTCTCAATCATCTCTACACCTCCTATACATACTCACTATTAAATCATAATAACCTGTTCCTCACGCACAGGAAGGTTCTCATCGTTGCACCATATGGGATTCTTTGCCGTATCCGATATGGAAACAATTAGCAAGCGCTTAGTCTCATCATTCCTTGTGAGAATCTCTAAATTCTTGATAATCATCTCCACTCGCACATGCGCATGAACACAGAGGAACACGCTATACTGCACACGGTAACAAAATGATTCTAAATACTTAACCACCTTATTCCGGATTTTTGTATTCGAAAGGTCATAGGAAATTAAATATTGCATACAAACCTCCCCGTTGTAGTACTAACACACTACTTATCGTCTTGCAGCATCTTCACAATTATGTATAGTATCCATATCCAACCAATAATAGCCAATAGTCCAGTCATAATACTCGCCTCCTATTTACACAATCATTTTTGATTCTGGTGGATCACCATATACATTTGCATCGCGGTCACCAGGCATGAGCGATAAGCCTATTTTCACAAGTATCATAATCTTGGCCAGTGTCGGTGTAAATATGGCTACGAAGGCAGCTATAACATATATAAAGGCCAAAAAGGTAGGTCCATTTAGATCATGAATACGACGCGAAGCCAAGGCTAGCTCACGACCGATGGCAAAGATGATAATGGCCCAACCGAGAACCCATAGTGCTTTTGTTATATAGTCAAAGCTCATTAGAACAGCGCCTATATAGCCTAGACCATATAGAGTAAGCAAATTCATGACATAGGATCTCCGATTCATACGCCCTGATAAATACATCATTTCCTTCAATTCTTGCGTTACATTAGACATACTGTACCTCACTTTTTCCCGCTCAATGATTTAGCGATTACGATTAAAACAGCCCAACAAATCAACATTTCAATACTCATCAAGACTAACACCTCCCGTCACATCAATCTCTTGTGTTGAACTCATTATACGAATCTTTGTGAAAGCTTGATAATCAGAAAAACTAGGAGTTATCGATCTCTGTATTAGTCCTTTTAACAACATGAGCCCCATATAGATACATACTGTAGCATCTATATGGGGCTCATCTATGTTCGATTTCATCGTTATAATAAATCATCAAATCCATCTAAACATAATATTTTGATTAGCAATGCGATTAGCCAGTCCATTATGTTATCCTCCGTCATCATCTACGAAACTGTGAAAGGCATCTGAGCCCATTGGAATCAACTCCTAACATCTGCAACTCTGTTATCTCTTTTGTTACTGTCAGTATAGCGGATATAAGGAGATATAACGATTCAAAAAAACTAGGAATTAAAAAAGCGCCTTTCGGCGCAATGATAGTATAACTAAAAAACTAACAAAATGGTCAATACCCAAACTTATGGTATAGACCGTCTTTTACACTTTACATTTTCTATACATATCAACTATTTAAACGCTTTATTGTCGATCCTAGCCAACTATAGAAACGCTTATGTCTACATATACGTTTATAGTAATCAGTAATATCCCGTAAATGTTCATCATTACAATCAATACGAATCCCGTTATGAATAGGTGTCACAATACTGCCAAATTCGGATGTAATTTTTTCTGTTAAGCAATGAATAATTTCCTGATCAGAATTTTTAATTTCTATTATAGCCATTATGAGAATTCCCTAGTACCACAATAAGCAGAAACAGTCAGTATGTTGCCACTAATGAAGATAACAAAAAAGTGATTACCAATAATAATAGCGTTTCAATACCACAAGTGGTAAGTACTATTGCAATTAACTATGAACAAGGTTGTATTAACGTTCATACTATTTATAGGTTTCAATACCGCAAGCGGTAAGTACTATTGCAATTCTGATGCTATGTTAAAAGACCTTTACGGCGACGTAGGTCAGTTTCAATACCGTAAACGGTAGGTACTATTGCAATTTCTTATATGATTCTGTAGGAGGTAATCATGGAAAAAGTGTTTCAATACCGCAAGCGGTAGGTACTATTGCAATTGACGAAGGCAAATTTGCTATTAAAGTTAGCATCGGTTTCAATACCGCAAGCGGTAGGTAATATTGCAATTTTCTTTGCGGTAAAAAATGTACGTGCTCATATGGAAGAGTTTCAATACCGCAAGCGGTAGGTACTATTGCAATGAGATTAAAGCAACAGAGGTCAGTGCTGAGGACTTGATTTAGTTTCAATACCGCAAGCGGTAGGTACTATTGCAATAGAAGTACTCATGATTAAGTACCCTAAGATGGGTAACCGTTTCAATACCGCAAGCGGTAGGTACTATTGCAATTCGATATGGCGAAAGCTGGCCCTGGCACAGCATTCGGTTTCAATACCGCAAGCGGTAGGTACTATTGCAATTGCCAGTATCCGGTATCTTAGAGCGTGGAGATACTATTCGGTTTCAATACCGCAAGCGGTAGGTACTATTGCAATTCCATGACGCAAGATGATGTGTATATACATTTAAGTTTCAATACCGCAAGCGGTAGGTACTATTGCAATGCGATTGTAATCAATGGCATTGCGGTAGGTAAATTCGATTGTGTTTCAATACCGCAAGCGGTAGGTACTATTGCAATATTTAAAGCTCCATTCTGGCCAGAAGAAACATCATTCTGTTTCAATACCGCAAGCGGTAGGTACTATTGCAATTTGGAAGATTTGCCATCAGTGAGCTCTTTACAACGAGGTTTCAATACCGCAAGCGGTAGGTACTATTGCAATCGACTGAACGGTGTGTATCTATGCACACAATCATGCTTGAGCGTTTCAATACCGCAAGCGGTAGGTACTATTGCAATACTACAGATACAAACGGTCGCAAACAATATAATTATCTTCCGTTTCAATACCGCAAGCGGTAGGTACTATTGCAATAGGCCCGCCCTCTAAGTGCAAAATGTTTCTGGTTAGCCAGTTTCAATACCGCAAGCGGTAGGTACTATTGCAATGTGAATACACCGAATTATATTCCAGGCGTAGTAAAAGTTTCAATACCGCAAGCGGTAGGTACTATTGCAATTCTATAAGATGCTGGCATTTCAAGTTGGATTTGTAGTCAGGTTTCAATACCGCAAGCGGTAGGTACTATTGCAATTTATGAATAACATGTTTATCGTTAAAGGTTATGTAGCAGTTTCAATACCGCAAGCGGTAGGTACTATTGCAATCGTCGGTAATCCTGCTGGTGAGTTGGTATATGTTACGGACGTTTCAATACCGCAAGCGGTAGGTACTATTGCAATGTCAAAACGCGTGCGCAAATCTTTAATTAATAAACGTCGGTTTCAATACCGCAAGCGGTAGGTACTATTGCAATCTTCCTCAATGTCGTGTTCATCATCATAAGATTCCGTTTCAATACCGCAAGCGGTAGGTACTATTGCAATTTTCTAGTTATCCTAAGCACAATGACCATACCATTGATGCGGTGTTTCAATACCGCAAGCGGTAGGTACTATTGCAATGCTTTCGCTGCTTACGTACGTGCGCTAAAAACAGTAGCTGTTTCAATACCGCAAGCGGTAGGTACTATTGCAATCACGATTTAAATGGCTGGAAAGCTTCTCCTGAAGAACAACAATCGTTTCAATACCGCAAGCGGTAGGTACTATTGCAATGTCAAAATAAAAACTTCTATGCTATTGTTGGCCCTGAGTTTCAATACCGCAAGCGGTAGGTACTATTGCAATACAAGAATGTCTTTTTGTTAAATCCATCATGAGCGAAACTCGTGTTTCAATACCGCAAGCGGTAGGTACTATTGCAATAGCAGGCCTTACAAAGCCAGTATTCATGGGGATTAAAAATAGGTTTTGGAAAACCTCACACCGTAAACGGTCAAAACGCACTCCCATTTGATCCACAAGGCCTATGGATATAGGTAAATACTGAAAGAAAATGATTTTTCTTAAGATACAGTCATTATAAGGGTTTCTAGATTTAACGTCAATATGTTATTTCATTTTCTTTTCACATTAAAGCGTGTCATAAGCAGACAATAGCTGAGATTATGTCGATTTTTATGATTTTCACAGGCCTAGAAAATGATTTTCTCCATAAAAATGACCTATCCACAATAATACATGGATAGGTCTATGTTATGTTCACTATAGTTCAATATAATCAGCCACAGTTAGATGACAGAAACGGCCTCGCTAGTATCATCAGCACGATGAATGGAATCAATATCCACGGCTTGCCAGCCCCAACTATTCTTTTTCTTATTGAAGGATCGAATAGCGGTCAACGAAATGACATCACCATTCATTAAATGGTTTTGTTCTACTAATTGTTTATCAATAAATACATTATGTTTCACTGTGAAAGCCATACCTGATCCAATAACCTTAATTTTTTCGCCAAATTGTTTGATAAGGGTAGTTGGTGCCTCTTGATTGGTAATTTCACAGGATACGGCTTGGAATCCCGTAGTCCCATCAGGGCGTTCATAGGTGGTATAGATAACAGACACTACGTCCATTTCATGAATGGATGCCCCATCATCATAATAATAGGTAAGCAATTTATCTCCTTCAGCTACGATAAATGCCTTGTGTGCTTTTTCAGAAATGTAATTAACTACACCAATGGCAGTTGGTAAGAATGTATTAAGCAACTTCGCTGCGGCCAAGCTATGATCCTTATAAAATCCTGCATCAACGGCTGGGCTATCCGGCACATACCAGCTAGCATGCATATATTGATTGAGGGCTTCGCCTATTTTATGGCCTTCCTTCGTGCGATATGCATGCAACGCTTGAATTTCAGCACTCGCCACATCATACTGACCTAACGCCACCAATTCTTGAATAATACCCAGTTTAGCACGCCCATTAAATTGTAAATCACATTGGTGCGTGAGCGACTTAGCATAACAAGATAATGCCATATCATGATCACTCGCCATAGTTTCTGCCAAACCATTCCAAAGCCAGAACGAACTGGGCTTAGATTGTAATAGGTGAAGAATGATATCTCGTGCTTTATCAGCTTCACCCACTAATAGATATGCCTTTGCCAAGGACCATTGTAAGAAAAATGTATTTTCCGTCAAAGAACGCATCCGTTCTTCCGTGATATCACACAAATGATGAATGATATCCTTGTCTACATACCGATTGAGACTGTCCAAGGATTTTTTAAGAACCCGCATCACCAAGGATGGCCATTCGTGATGTTTCCCATCGCTGCCCACATACGGTGCCACCTGATAATCGCACTCTTCAAGTTTATCAAAATCCATTTGTAGTGCGTAATTGTACAATGCGATATGACCTTCCACATTATCGATGGCCAATACCGTACCCCAAATACAGCGTAATAATGACACCTCTTGTGAAATCTCTAACGAGAATAGTTCATCCAAACATCCTGTCACATGTTGAATGTTAATAGGTGCCTCCTTTGCCTTTTGCTGTAGTATCTTATATAAACACCATGCATAGGAGCGTTTGATTGTTACATCATCGGGGAACTCTGCATACAAGGCCTTCGCTTTTTCCGTAGCTTCTCGAATATTACCAGTATCCTTAAGCTGTTTAATAGCAGATAATTCCTTCATGGCGGGGCTACCTAAACGCAACGCGTATAACGTTTGTTTAAACAAGACCTCATCCGCTTCATCAATGGCCAGTTTTTGTAGCTCCCCTTGATAGAGCTCTACATCTGCTTCGTCATGCATAGCATTAGCTCGTTTGATGAGATCAATCAAGCACCACGCACAAGCACGGATATCCCATGGCCCCGGATCTGGTTTCTCCATCAAGGTTTTCGCCATCGTATAGGCACGGTCGAGGTTCCCCTCTCGACGCGCCTCGAATACATCCTTGCTGGTAACTAGGTTTTCACCAATAACCCCATCATCATTGATAGGCATCCCATTGTGCATCGTCATGTTCTTGTCGTCGCTCATACCCACTAATTCTTCGTCCGTTACTTTCCAGTTTGTAAATGTCATATAGCCCTCCTCGGGGATAGATTCCCTCACCCATCATTAATTCCTTGTTCTATCTGTATCGTTAGTATAACCAGTAACGAGATGCATAACAGTTCAAAAAAACTAGGAATTAATCATGGTGGTATAGTAAACCTCTATATAAATACATTAAAATTTGATATAGTATTCATGAAAGTTTCATTTTTCAACAGAGGAGGACCTATGCCAAGTGTAACGAATTATCTAAAAAACGTTAAAAATATGCGTCTCTTCTTTCGTAGCTTGGCCATGGGCCTACATACGAGAAATACGGCACCAAAACGAGGTATCAAAAAGAGTTTACATGACGATTACTTAAAACGCCTTGCCTATTTTAATATGGGTTCCAAGATTCGAGACACGCAAATCGGACGTACGCGTGTCCATACCATTGCCAAGCAAGATTTCTACTGGGGCCACAACTATTTAGCCGATTTGTACGCACTCTATGCAATGAAGCCTGAAACAATTATCCTAATTTTGGCTATAATCGATACTATTAGTAAATATACGAGCTGTACCATGACTGAGATATACGATCATATCAACGATGACCCGTATATATTACCGGCATACCAATCGTTTTTAGAAGAGAAATATAGAGATTCGAAAAAAACAATTCCAGATATTATCGAAAAGCAGACTCTAACACGGATCGTAAAAAAACTCGTTACGATTGGTATTATTGAGGAAATTATACAAAAGAATACCTATGTATATATCTTAGTTTCAATCGGTCTTGAATCGTGTACACGACAAGAATTAGAACAGCTAAATCGTGCTGTTTTTATCTATAAAAATATAGCTCTTTTTAGCACTGCTGGACACACCTTACTAACCAAACTACAATCGCTCACCTCCGATACATCCCTATTAGATGAACTGGAACAACCAGCCCCACCTGTCTACGAGTCACAATATGTATTTACCTATACCAATCCATTGCACGTCATCGATGAAACGATTCTGTACACCTTGGCCGATGCCTTACATCACCATAAAATGGTTGAGCTTAATTTCTGCAATAAACGTAGACCCAAAGTAATGGTTCGACCTGTGCGAATTGAATCGGATTATATAGGTAACCGCGATTACCTTATTGCCGTACATCATCATACACTCGTTACTTACCGGATTGATGCTATCAGTGCTGTAAGCATAAAAAGCACTTATAACAGTGATACGCCAATACCAGTAGCTAAAGCACGATATAATACAATACTTCATCTACGATTCCACAAGTTACAGGGCTACGAGACAGCATGGACTCATTTTTCAGATACATTCCGCCACATGCTAACTAATTGCGAAGCATCTACGACAGAATACACGGATGTTTGTATGCACGTTCAAGATGGACAAATCCTACTGCCTCTGTTGCGTACATTTTTACCTTATATTGAAATCATACAAAGCACACCGGAAAGCATTCGCACACGATTCAATGATAATCTACGATACACACAACATGAAACGGTATCCGAGCCAACTAGTTATACAAAAAAAGTACATCCATCTTGGAATCTGCTTTCACCCGAACCAGTTGAATCAGACGCGACCACCTCACCACTACTAAATGAATTCACGGCCGTAACCTGTGCCACACAGTACCGAATTCAACAAGACCTCATTAATGGCGTCGCCTACACATTAGATGATTTACACTTCATCATGAAGCACCGTCCATTATTGGATAGTTATGCACCGGTAGAAGAAAATGACCAATACGAACACGCCTTACCGAGCTATATTGTTCGACCAGAGGCACATGGGCTAGAACCACTATTTCCAGATTTACCAGCTCTCGCCACTACTACAGCAGAGCGTATGTTCTTAAAAGATTTACTGAGTGATAATCGTATCAACTGGATGATACCTCATACTGTGAGCCAACGATTGGCACAAGCATTATACGACGTACCAAATACATTACCAAATCACACATGGAGCAACCGCAGTCTCGCTATCGATAAAACACCGAAGTCCTACGAAAATCATCAACGTTGTACGGAAGCCATGATGAACGGTACGAGTATCTCTTGGACTACTGCCGGAACTACCATGACAGTACTTCCTTGCAAGATGGAATATAACGGAGCTACCAATGGCTATGCACTCATTGGATATCACCTTGATAATCATACGTTTGGATATTATCCACTGCACACCCTACCTAATGTCACAGTTGGCGTAAATCAGAATGACATCGATATAGATGCAATGTACAGAGAATACCAAGAGACAAACCAACAAACCGTAACCTTCTCTGTGTACGATATTAATAATGCCATCGATCGTTGTTTTAATGCCTTCTCTAACTATGACATTGTAGGGAGTGAAACAGATCCGAACGAGTTTACACTCAATGTAGCATACTTGCCATTCCAAGAAACGGATATCCTACGTATCCTATTGTCCCTCGGTGCCGCAGTCCGCGTACATGAACCACAAACACTCAAAGAAAAACTCGACAGTATCTACAAACAAGCCATTACATTGTTAGGAGAGTCATAATGGAACACCATATATACCTTACGTTTTTGACAGCATTTAAGTCTAAATTTCCATATGATGAAGATAGGCTCAGAAATACACTTGTATCGACAACGATTAAAAAGCCTTATAACGAAATCATACAAACTAGTGAATCCGTATTAAAGACCGTACTTCATGATAAACGAGACCAATTTACATTAGAAAAACTATTCTTTTTTGAAACAAAGGAACTTTCAACAAAAATCAAACGTGTAGACAATCCGAGTCAACACATTACGACAAAGCAAATCTTTGAATCACGCATAACTGATTTTATCAATGAATATAATATCGATTTGGACTGGTCATCCGACACGGTCGAATATATCCAATGCGGCGATATCGAAAACATTAGCAACATCAAGACAAGTATCCTCGACATGTCCCAACAAATGATGAAGTTTTATCATGCCCAACCTAAAGAAGATACAGTAACATTGCATGTAGATTTGACGGGAGGTCCTCGCACAGCTATCATGCTTATGCTCGCCATCATTCGCCTCGTGGCCTACCAAGGAATGCAAATCGGCTCTATTTCATATGCTAACTTGGATAATGAAAGCAATACGATTACTGTATATGAAAGCAAGGATATATATTTCCTATTCGACATGATCGCCGGTTTCTCCGAATTCACCCACTATGGTGATGCAAAAACATTACGTCATTACTTTGATCAAACCAACACCGAAGATGAACTAACCAATCAACTACTTGCTAAAATGGGTGATTTTTCAGAAGCGATCAGCCTATCTAGTCGCGGATTATTCCAATCATCCGTAGAGGGTATCAATACATTATTTACAAATATTGCTAATCGCAAGCAAGATAACAGTCAATTTGAGTTAGGTATCTTTCAGCTCATGCGTAACAAAATCCAAGAAAGCTACGAGACCATAGTATCCGATCCAGAGGATGACCTCGTATACATCGAATGGTGCCTGCAAAACGATTACTTGCAACAAGCATTGGCGCTATTTGTTGAATATGTGCCTCGGACGATTTTGAAAGAAAATATTATTGCGCTTGATAAAAATGAATTTGAAACCAAAAAGGATGACAATCGTAGTCCAGAAATGCTCCACTTCAACCAAATCAACGATAAGATCGGTGCTTTTTTGGTAAGCCTACAGACCAGCTATATGAATAAAGCTATTAAAGCTACAAAAAAAGTATTCCATACCTATTGGGACGAATTAGCAACAGAATCTATCCGTATTAGTCAATTAACAACTTCTGAAAATGGTCTAATTTCAAAAGAAGCAACCAATCTACCGTTATTGGAAACTAACGTTTACCAACAGGTGAAGGGTATCATGAAGCTTTATAATATCTCACAAAAGGATAACCCTTCACAGTATTCCATCAAACAATTTATAAAATTCCTAAGTGATATCACACTAAACGGATCTAATATAGGAAATCTAAATGCCTTTCCAAAGGAAATCCGTCAAGTATGTATTAGCTTAATAACAAAGGAAAATTCTGCTATAAAAAATCTAGTACACGTCGACGATGACTATTGTATTACCATAAATAGAGGTACTAAATATTTCCTAATACGAAAAGAATTATTTAACGGTTTCAAAAGCAATTGTAAAGACGATGGATATAAAGTCATTTTCAACTTTACATCTAATGATACCAATCTCTATAGGTACAATTACCAAAATGATTTTCCTAATAATGTATTTAATATTAAAGGTTTATCACTCAATCAATGCTTGTCTGAACCACTCGTCAACGATACCATTGATTTGCTAACGTCGTACAATACACTCAAACAAGTTCGTAATGATACGGCTCATGCCAATGAAGAAAAAAAAGGCCGCTATACAAGCAGCCAGGATATACGTAGAGAAATAGAACAATGTTTAGGAATTATTAGGAAACTATCGGTACATATAAAAAAATGTTAAATATAAAAAGGCCCAATTTCAGCTCATAGTTTAAGCTGAAATTGGGTCTTTCATCATATATATTAGAAAGAAATTATTTGATTTTTAATTATATCTCAAGATAGTCTTTGATGATTTCATCATAATACATATTATGAATATCACCTATATTTACCTTGCGTTTACACAAGTCATCAATATTTTTTCTAATGTTCGTTTCCTCTAAATACAAGCTAGTATCTTCAGCCAAACGCTCTTCAAATAATAAGGATTTAACTTCAGATGCAACATAATCGTAATCTTTTTCATTACGATATGCATAATATAACTCTAGCATCTTAGCTATATGACTTCTTAACAATTCTGGAATATGATTGTATCCATCTAAGTAATCTAAAACAATATCTAAATCTTGTTGAATATATGATGTTTGACAAAACTTTTTATTAGTAAAACGATGGTATACATCTATAAACATCGAAAAGAACAAATAAAAAATTATTCCTAACCCTTTATTTAAAGATAATCCACTACTTATTACATTCTGATCATAGCTAAGTTTAAAGTCTAATAACTCATTCATTCCATAGCCAGCAAAGGATTTATCTATATTTATATGCCCCACTTTATTATCTTCAAATAATATTAAAAGGCTCCCACAAAAATGCTCATTCAATCCTCGATAATTTATAGCAGATACCCAATCCTTATTATAAACAGAAATTTTAATCGGATTTTGAATCATACTACCATGCAGCGCATAGAAACATTTCTCCAAATCATCATAAGTCTTAGGTATAAAGCCCAATGTTTGAATGATAACATCGTTAGTATTGGTATAAAGCAAAACACCATCAGGATTAAGTTCCATATTAGGCTCTGTAAGACACTCTGATTTTAATAGATGATAATATAATTGTAGTTGCACAATTAACTGATTTGTACTAAATATTGTAAAGCTCTTAATATGATATTTACTATGTTTAGAATCAAATTCAGTGTTGACAAACTGTGCTTCTTCAACAAAATTATCAAATAGCTTAAAACTAGCTACAATAAAGTCCCTTTCAGACTGTGCCAACAATGAATTAGGATATAATTCCCTCTCACTTCTCAAGTTATACTTTTCTATTTTAAGATAATCATAAAGGCCTTGTTTAAAGCTATTATAGGTTCTGTCGCAATTATAGTTTAAATTATTAAATTGAGAAATATCATCTATCCAATCTAATGTAGAGTTAATCACATCTCTACGTAGTGCCTCTCTAGTATTGAGCTTCAAATACTTTATCAAACTATCTAATAAACTTAAAGTACATTCTCGTTGACCTGAAAACAAAGAATGTTGAGATACTGGAAGATACTTAATAAAATCAAAATCATTTAGTAATTCACCTTCATCTTTAACTAGATGCTTCGATTCTGACTTACTATTAGTGCCCATATTATTTATCGGTAAATAGTCTTGATTATATGAATTTAAAATAGCTAGAGTTTCTGACGATACTTTATGTTTCTGAGCGTCCGCTATAAGTTGACCATTTAATTCTAAAAAATTAAAATCATCAAATAGCTTGCTTTTATTAATATATCCCAAGAGTTTAGATAGAACATTATTATCATATGAAATTTCTGCAGTAAGCTTAACTGCTACATCATCGCCAAGATTAATTACTATACGTTTTGTTACCAAGAAAGCATTATTAATACAATCACTTATTTTTAATAATACGAAGTAAATCTTATCTCCATATACAGCATAAAGATCTGTTATCTTTTGCGTTACTAGTTGCATTAGTATAGGTATTAATACCTTATCTTCACGAATATAGCAATTCCAAAACTCTGGTAAATTTATTGGTAACCATTTAAATGCAATAGAAGCTCCTATCAAATCTGAACCACTGAAACTTTCACCTTCATTTACATTTGATACCAATGATTTAATTAGCTGTATCGCTAATATATCAATATCAGAAGACCATAATTGTAATATCAAATATCTAATATCTTGATGTGCAATAGTAAAGCCAGCAACGTTATTATACATATATTTACTAATAAATGGCTTTATATCAATCAACATATTCTGAAGATAATATCGATTTTCTCCTAACTCTGCTAAAGTTACCAAATCCTTAAATGCAATTGGAATATCACTTAAAGCTAATAATAACAATGTATTCCTAATCGGTTTAAAATACTTTTCTCCATAAATATATTCTAATTTCTTAAAATAATATTCAAACAATCGTACATATGAGATATTTTCTGTCTTATCAATAATTTCAGGAATATATTGTAATAAACTCGCCTCTAATAAAGTACTTATGTCTCCAAATCGCTCACTCTCTTTAGTAACTGATGAAATATATTTTTTAACTAAATCTTTATTTCTAGTATCATCAGCGAGTATCAAGCTACGATTGGTAAAATGAATTGTGCTTAAGGTTTGAGCTATAATGGAATTTGGATTTCTTATAATACGAGATGTTAATATAATATAAATATTCTTTTTTATTAAAGACTCATCCGGTAAGAAATCAAAAATACTAAAGTTATTACCTAAAGTTTCATCTATACCATCAAATATAATTACTAGTTTATTCTTATAGCCAAAATCTACCGCTCCATTATAAAGCTCCTGAAAATACGCGAGGAAATCTACGATGGAATTGCGGTCATTTATATCTGGAACTTCTATTCCCCTGCGAGAAAGTCGTTCACCCGTGTCGAATCGTAGCAAATCTTCTTTCAAGAGCTCTTTGAGCTCTTTAGCAGTAATCGTATCACCTTGTCGGAAATAAAATGCCCGCACTGTACAATCTGGTAATACCATATGATTTTTACCAGATTCTTGAGATAATAAAGGATCCAACATTTTAATAAATGTAGATTTACCTATTCCTGACTCTGCTTCTAGAAGAAATAATCCTTTATCATACGCATTTAACCATTCCTCTAATATGTCTTTTAAATAAATGGGTTTTATTAATTTTTTATCTAGCCCCTTGCTAATCAAGTTTAATTCATCTGTCTCTTTTAGTATTCTACTAGATTTTTGAGCAACACCGTACTCTGATTTAGACATAACATCTCTATAAAAGGCTTTTAGTAATAATTCAGATTTCTTCACCTTACTATTGGTTAAATAATCTAAGTATCCTATATTTCTTTTTTTATTAAACAGATATGCATCAAATAGATATAGTGATCCATTCAAGACTTCAATAAATGGTGCTAATAATATAAACCGTTTTCCATTCTTAATCTTTATTTTAACTATATTGCTAAGATCATCTAGTGATTTAATCCGCTCTTTGCCTCTATTAGATTCATAAATCCAAATTAGTCGAGAAAATGCATTATACGTATTTTCAAAATACATTTTTACTGACAACAAAATCTGTTCTACTTCTAACTTATGTTCTTCTTGCAAACTACTACTATAAGACCCATGTCCAATTCGATCATTTCTCCAGTTTGTAATATCAAACTGATAATTTTTAGGATTAGTGGACTTATATCTAGTAGCAATTTCATTTAATAAAATTTGATAGTCCTCTGAAAGATTTCGCTTTTTAGATAGTCTATCTGCAACAACAATCCATGTACCCAAGGATAGTGGTCCACCTAATAATAGAGTTAAGCTATTCTCATAGCCTTCTTGCGGATTACGAAATAAGTCTGCTACAACATAAATAACAGGTAATTTAATTGTTAACTCTAAAACATCCCTTAATTCATAAAAAGCCCCTATATACTCGCCTCTACGGAACATATTACGTAAATTCTGATACTCTTGAGAAAGAATCAAAGGAAACACTTTAAAGTTGCCATTAAACCATAAATCATTATTATCAGCTATTTTTACACTCCAAAGTTTATCTTGATTTGCCATTTTTAACACTCCAAAGATTAATCGATTAAAATCTTTTCTCTAGATTAATTATCACTTTCTGCCACAAATAATATGTTTCTATCTAAACATATACACCAACAACTCTTCATAGTGTTCTCGTATCTCATCATTAGTAAACAATTCTTTTACTTGTTCAGCCAACTCGTTATTACCAACCAATGTATAGTATTCAACAAGTCCCCCAGCAATGATGTTATCTATAGCTGCGGCTCGTTCCTGCACGATAGTTTGAGTGAGTTGTATAAATTCATCAGCTAATTCTTGTTTTTTATAGGTAAATGCAACTAAAGCAAAGTATTTATAGATTAATTCCCAAGGATGTCCGTTTAAGTGTTCAGATTTACTACTCTTTGGCATATTTTGAACCCACTTGAATAGGTCACGGCGTTTTTCTGAGTTCAATTGATCCAAATAGAAGGTGTACAACGCTTTAATATACACATAAAATGCAAATTTAAAGGATTGTTGTTTTTGTTCGTCTTCAGTCATATCTTTTAAATACTTGAATTGGTCGCATACCTCATCATAACCACCAAAATAGATTGGTGCATAGCGTTCATAGCTTTCACGATTACTCATATCGATATAATAATGAAGCAAATAGGACAATGTAATATTATAATCAATAGATTGTTCATCAAACTGAGCTAACGCCTCTTTGAAACAGGTTTCTGCTTGTGGGTCGCGCATATACGCATATACTTGGCCACATTGGCTCAAGGCACGCCCCTTACTGATACTAGCCTCTTCATCAGACTCAACTAATAATTGACGTAACGATGCTAATTCGTCCTCGTATTCAAGTATTTCTTTTGCTAGTGAAAGCGCCTCTTCGTAGCGATACTGATCATTGAGCATGACCACACGACGTTTAAGGGTTAACAAATATTCTTCTACGTGACAGTATTTAGCAAAATGCTTGCAGATTTCAAAACATTGTTCTGCCATTTGGCTGTCTCCTATATGGTTATACGCCGTCACGCTAGCATCATAAAAAATATACTGACTCCGTTTATCTATTTTTGTTGTCTCCACTAGTGTTTTTAAATGGGTATGTAAATATACCAATTCATCTTGTTTTAATAAATTAGAATTAGCATATTTCGCAAATTGATGGACTGCCTCTTCAATGGCATCCACATCGTTGACTTGAGAAATCCATTCCTCAATCTTTGGAAACCATTGTTCCCAATAATAGTTTTGGAACTCACTCCGGCTTTGTTTAGAAGCAAATAACACAGAAAGGGCCTTGAAATAGTCCTTTTGTTGATACGCCGTAACGGCTTGTTCATAGGCCATGTCGATATCATCATACATAAAGATAAGGTTTTGACTTGAACCATTAAGCTGCGTTGCTTGCTTTACAAAGGATTCTTGCCACTCAGTAACACTTTGCCCTTCCTTATTATGGTTAAGAATAGCACAAATCGTATCAGCTAAATATAAGAAAGTATATTGCTTAGATTTTTCTTGATCTGCATAATAGAGAATCGAACGCACAGAGAATCGATCAATGTCCAAATCTAACCGATTCGTTTCTAGTAATTTCCGATCTAGCGCAGCCCGATAGTTATAGTCATTAGCTACTTGGAAAAATCGAATATCCCCTTCTTCATTTTTATACTTGTAACCTATCTTAGTATATTTATTACATAACTCCGTATCGTCAGCTTTCACAGGCACCTGACGTGTTGCCAAATCGAATTTAACCTTGGATACATGCAAATCATAAGGATTGTGGAATACGAGGCGCGACACGATAGAATAGGCCATATTCATATAGAGATTGCTAGCATATTCATCATTCACGAGCATGCTAGTGGACTTGCAGTTCAAGATGGATTTACCAATGCTACTCTTGAGCATCATCGCAATACGATAGCTACCATGCCGCGGATATTTACCAATTTTCTTATTTTTATACGTTCCCTGTTGAAAGAATTCCGGCAATGTGGCCTGCAATTCCGTTTTCATACGTTTAACATTATATCCATTGGTTCCTTGATGATTCACGTGCAAATCAATAGGATAGTGGCATTTTACCGTACTCGCCACAGCGCGAAAATAGTCATCTAAGCGCTGCATCTCGTTCCATGCATCATTTTCATGGCCCTTGTCATCATATACAATACCAGCTATAAACAGAGGTTCTGGCTGCCCAAACTGTTGAAAGCCCTCAAAATCGCCATTTTCATCTAGTGCAATCGTAATCATTATAATCTCCCATTACTTATCTAAACATATACGTCATAGACCGCTCAATATTCTTCACATCTTGCTCTAATGTTTTGCGGATTGCATCACATAATTTTTGATTCCCCTTACGATCTGCAATGCGCATTTCACCATAGGCCATAATATTCCGAATAGCTGGACCTGGATTATCTACGGTTTTACGAATACAGTCCTTGAAATACTCAACGTCCGTCATATAGTTCCAGTCATAGCTAAGAAGCGACATATAGATAAAAATAAGTTCCCAAGGGTGCCCTTTAACAGAGTAATTTAACGTTTGACCAACATCTCTGCCTAGATCCACGATACGTTTTGTCACATCTTTGCCTACTGCATGTTTATAGAATTGGTATAACGCCTTGATATACACATATAATGCATAAGATTCATGCTGCACTACTTTGTCATCATCTGTCATATTAGTAATATATGTTAATTGATCCGCAACCTTACTAAATCCGCCAAAATATTTTGGAGCCCATACTTCATAGTCACGTTGTTTTTCAGCATCAATATAATAGTGTAATAGATAGGACAATGTGCGGTAATAATCGTCAGTTCCCTCTCGGAATATAGAGAGAGCTTTCACAAAATAAGATTCAGCCTCTTCGCGTTCCAAATAAGCATACACCTGCCCTAACTGGCTATACGCTTGTCCCAAGCTAATCGCCTTGTCATCCATGCTTAATTTTTCCCGCAAACATTGTATTTGTTCCTCGTACTCTACCACGTAGCTAGCTAATGCTAATGCATCGTCAAAAGCATAACTATCCAATTTTGCTACAACGCGACGGCGTACAGTTTGCATGTACGTTTCTAATGGTACGGTGTGTGCCAAAGATTGACATTTTTGAAAGCACGCTACGGCAAAGTCGCTTTCACCTAGGTGATTAAAGGCCGTTACGCCACCATCATAAAAAGCATATACCAATCGTTGATCAACGCTAGAGAGATGCTGAATATCTTCTAATACATATTTGAGTTGCTCGTACACATAATGTAATTTTCCTGCATCAATACGACTTTGGTTTGCATAATTTACAAAATCTTGCACGGCTCGTTCAATCGCTACGCGATCATCCGCACTATGAATCAGTTCCTCGAGGAATGGAAACCAATTTGTTTTGTAATAGGATTGAAATTTGCTTTCACAATTATACGCATCATATGCATAACATAAGGCATCGAAATAATCACCATTAAGATAGGCCTGCATAGCCTTCTCAAAGTACGTATCGATATTGTCATACACAAACAATAGATTTTGATGCGATGGATTCAATCGATTAGAAAAATCTACTAGCTTTTTAAATTTAAAGACATCAGTCGCCTCCCGATCGGCACCATAGTGAATAAAATTCGTGCATATATAAGTTGCTAAATATAAAAATGCATTTCGAATAGTTGATTCAGGATCATCTTCTTCCATACGCAAAGATACTGTTCGAAGCTTTACATCCAAATCTGGGCGATTCGATTCCACCATATGTCGATCCAAAGAGGCGCGATATGCAAAGGCATTTGCCACCTGATAGGATGTGATCCCCTCTTCTTTTATATGATTATCTTGGTACTCATAAGGCGTATAACCTAATTGAGAATACTCAAGTAGACGTTTTCGTTCCGAATCCAATACATCAATCATTTGTGTAGCTAACTGCAAACGCACACGTTGTACACCAAGAGCAAAAGGGTTCGTAAATACTAGTCGAGACACTAGTCCATCCGCCATGTGCCAATACAAATTACTTGCTACCTTGTCATGCAATAGATTACTCATAGAATGTTGTAAATATTCAGTCTTCCCTGCCGCACTCTTAAGCGTAAGCGCAATCGCATAATGACCGACACGTGGCATGGCCACAAGCTCTTGCCCACTATACGTACCATGCGCTAAAAACTCAGGCAATGCCGCATCAATAGCATCTCGCAAGATGCGCATATCTTTTTTAGCATTAGGATTGAATGTTTCCTGTCCTTTTTCTTTTGCAGCTTCATCAATCTTGAGCTTACCGAAAAAACCTTGTGGATACAAACTATGCGATTTTTTTGCAACAGCACGGAAAAACCGATCTAGTCGAATCCGTTCGTTCTCCGCATCCTGTTCATTGTCCATATCATCGTACACAACACCAGCAATAAAATGTATCGTCTTAATATTCTCTTCATCTTGTCCTAAATGATGAAAGTCCCCATATTCATTGAGCGCAATCGTTAACATAATGCCTCCACTTACACGTATACTCTAATATATACACTTATTGTATCATCTTATTTTCATAATCAAAATACAAAAATCGTCAGTACTTATACAAAAGCACTGACGATTTTCATATGTATCCTATTAAGTGTTATACAAAGTTAAGGAAACTTCTCCATTATCAAAGGCTATATATTCACCATGTCCGATAGAGAAACAACCTTGGAATTTGTCTTTTGAAAATTCCGATGGCACTCTATTAAACTGATAGAAATTATAGTAATCAATGACCGATGAGTCCTTTGTTAATCCCGATTTTTCTAATCGCGCATTACTGCCTGTCAGTCTAATGACAGCAACAGTATTATTATCAGCTACAACATAAAATCCTAACTTATTATATTTTAATATTTCCCGTCCATAAGACTTACTAACAGAGCTTGGCTTGCCAAGTAAATTATATACTGCCTCTTTAGTCATACCTAAATAAACTCCATGTACAGATTCATAATGTTCTTGTGAACCATTATTTAATTGAGTTGTTTTATTCATAATTAAAGTCTTATGATTTCCAACACCCATCCATTCTAAATGAATCGCTTTTCTACCTTGTGCTTCTTGAATAATGAATACCCCTGCACCAGGATAGCCACCTACAAAATCTGTACCTCCTACAATAGGACAACCATTGATATATCCGTTGGAAATAGTTAATACCTTATTTCCATTTGCATCAAACCAGTCACCAGCGGCTTTTTGTGAAATAGAAATAACCGTATTTAACGATGTTTGATAAGCATCAACAGTTGATACAGAAAATAAACTCAACGCACTAAAAACTACACCTAACATAAACTTTGATTTACTATTCATAAAATGAGAACTCCTTCCCTTGATTACTACAATAATTACTTAACACCTTTCTTTATTGCATCCGTCTTTAAACTCTTATAATGGGACATCAATGTATCAAGAATCTTCTTAACACGATCATCATTAATCTGAGTCTGATAATGACTAGGTTTTATAGTCTCTGCAGAATAGTATTTATCCACTCGAATCGTGCCAGACTCATCTTCATGATATAGTACATATACTGGAATTAATTGTGTATCCTTATCCCATTTACCCAATTTGGCATCTAAAGACGAATGATCCCAGTGTGGTAAAAATAGAATAAATATGGCTGGATCGAAATTTTTTGGGTCTCCATATGTCGAAGCTTTCCCAAATTGCTTCATAACGTAATCGTAATCATTGGAACCTACAGAAGCTAGATAATCTAACTCTTTGTTATAAACAACTATGCTATTTCCACCCTTTTCTTCAATGAGTGCGATAAAGCCATTATCATCAAAATTCGAGCAAGCCAATAATTTTCGTGTTACATTATGTTTCTTTAAAATAGCTTGAACATCATCCGTACTATTTTGCTTAGTTTGTTCCGCTGCTTTTAATGTATCTGTTAATTTATTTCCAGACGAATCTGTAGCTTTACCAGCAACGATTCGATATGATGTGTCAAGTACTTCTGGCTTATATATCTTGTAGCCAATATACCCACCGGCAATACATGAACCAACAATACAAACGATGCCACTAATTAAAAATGCACGTTTCAAATCCCGTTTATCTTTAATAATAACCCCTGCAATTACAAGACCAATTCCAAGTAATAATATAATCCCTGCACCAATCGAGACAATTATGATATTACGTTCATGATATACACGGAAATCAGTTTTAATAGAAAGATCCTTGCCATTTATGAAAGCTTTTTTCAAATCCCATGTTAATTGTTTACCATCATTACTAACAGAATCTGCATTACTGCTAATTGGTTTATACGGCAAATTAAGAATATAATCGAGTTTTGCACTTTCAATAGCACTTTGCATCGCCGAATTCATCATCTGACCGATTTGTTCCATATCGCGTTGATAAGGACTACTATAAAGACTTGAGTAACTAGTCTGAGTGCTTGATGTAGGGAGCTTCATAGTCTCACCTTTTTTATAGAGGTCAAAGGAGTAACTATCATATAAAAAACCATGTTTAACACGAACTCCACCATGATTTTCATCTGGATTATATAAATCAGCACCACCACTAACTAAATCTTCTAACGAGTTAAAATGTTTTGTTGCTGTAAAACCACCTTGATTTTCAGTTACATTGTAACCATTTTTCTTTTCCTTCTCACTTAAGTCATTAAAATTCTGACCTACAAGATTCATAATCCGTTGCGATGATTGATTAATGACCAGCTGATCACGGGCATCAACACTACCATCAGAATTGATTGTTATACCCAAATGACCTTCCCCACAGCCGGCACTTACTAGTACACCTACTAATAATGACCCAATAAGAGCGCTCCTCTTTATGCCATTCATAATTGTATATCCCCCTATAGTATAAAATTCATTTTTAATTCATCTGTTATTTCACATTCTAATACACTTATCGGAATATGTAAATTAACCATATTACAAACCTTCATTTAAATTTCATGAAAGTTTATGCATTATTTTCAGAATTATTTATAATTAATTACAGTTAATATACATTTATTTAGTAGAATATAAAATATATTATAAATAGTTTCAGCCCATACTAGGGATATTGGGCTACCTTTTGAAAGGATGAGTGTTATGAAATTTTGTTCTAATTGTGGAAAAGAATGGCAAGAGGGATCTAAATTCTGTGCCTACTGTGGCGCTAAAGGGGATAGTGTAGATACGACACAACAACCACAACCCCAATCAGTACAACAACCCGTACAACCACAACAAGTACCACCTACACAAGCACAACAACAGATACCTCCAACACCACAACAACAATACAATACAAATCAACAAGCTTATGGCGCACAACAAATGTATCAAGGGCAACAACAATTTAACGGTTATGGTCAACCACAAAATCTACGACCTCTAACAGATATAGAAAAACTAGATTTGGGTATGATTGAAAACTTTAAACAATGTGTTACTAAAAAATATGCTACATTTGATGGACGTGCTAGTCGAGCTGAATATTGGAGATTCTTAGCTGCAATCTATGCATTAATGGGTATTCTATCTATATTATGCGTAATATCTGGGGTTCTAGGCGCAATTGTACTAGGCATTGTGTATTTAGCGATTATTATTCCATGCCTAGCTTTAGGTGTTCGACGACTACACGATATCAATAAATCTGGTTGGTATCTCCTAGTCTCTTTAATTCCATTTATTGGGGGGATTTGGTTGATTGTACTAATGGCAACCAAAGGTGACGAAGACATAAATCAATATGGATATCGTACTGGTTTTATTCCTGTAACAGAAGACATCAAGCGTCAATATAATCTTGCAGATACGACACAATCAACTGGAATAGTTGTATTAGCAGCCATCATCGGTGTGATATTAATAGCTATATGTACCCACTAAAAATACACTTTACGTAGATTAAATACAATCATTTACACTCTACACTCTCATAATTGTATAAAAGGGTTCAGTTTAATAATAACTGAACCTTTTTTATACGATTATAAAATTATTTACTCCCACTAAATAGAAATATCCAGTATATAAACAAGGAGATTTTATGAGCCAAAGCGTTGTAAGAACAAGTGACTTAAGTAATATTATCAGTTCTCTACACACAATTAACGATAATGTAATTGACGTTAATAGATCCGTTAATGTTGTAGATGATAATGTCACACTAACTAGAAAAGAATTAAAAGAACTAACTGATTTAGTCAATGATTTTGTACTTTATCAAATACGTCAAAACCGATTAGGACAAGCTAAAACAGAGTTAATTAAAATTCGCCAAGAAATAGAGAAGAATTTTGGTCACTATGATATGGTGCGACGTACCACTCTAGGTGTTATACAAGCCAATGATATCGGCATTGTAAAAAAGAACACCATCGAGACTGCTACCGAAGAATTAATGATTCAAACACCAGGATACTGGCTTGCTCCATGCTTAGTGGCACTATCTGCATGGATATCAGACAAAAAAGATTTAGCGGAAAAAGCGGTAAAAGAAGGGATTCGTAGAGACTCTGAAAAGACTGCACTATTTTTCTTGTTAGTATGTCGTCGTGCAAATCGTAAAAACGCAGCTTTCAAATGGCTACAAAACTACTTAGAAAGCCAACAAGCCGATAAAATCAATAAAAAAACAATGATTATATTAGATGCATTTTCTAATGGCCTACTTGGTGTAGATTCAGAAAATATAGTATCTGCACAGCTAAAAAAATGGATTGACGATCTTGCTAAGAAGGATAATTTCATTGAATCTCAACGCGAACAGTGGTCTGATGCAATAAAACTTCATCGGTCTCCCGTTGAATGTAGTGAATATCAATATATTGCAAGATATAGCAATACCTGGGAAGGTTTAGAGACCGCATTAAGTAGTGCAAGACTACATGAAACTATGTTCAAGTATTTTATTGATATATTAGAAGCCAAAGTTGAACCTATGTCACTTATAGAAGAATTAGACGAAGTGCTTACTAGTCTCGTATCAAATTTTGACGAAGAAGAATACGATTTACGTCGTGACGAAATGCTTGAAAGATTAGTTATTGAGTACGAAGGTGATGAAAAACGTGCAAAAGCAGCTATGCAAGTAGAGGTTAAAGCATTAGAAGAGACAAAGGATTTTACACAAATTCTAACAGATGCTGCTATGACACCAGAAGTTTCTCACGCTAGTATATCTACCCAAAAAATTGCTTTAGCCTTATCGAAAGATTGGATTGCTGATGCCTATAATGATTTAACAGCCGAATATAGAATGAATACTCCAACAGATATCGAAATTAATGTAGATACTTATAACGGAATCACTCAAGATGGTAGCAACGAAGGCGAGGTGCTCTCCGACTTCATCAATCTAATGAATAGCGAAGAATATGATATTTTGTCAAAATTATACATGACCTCCTTTCAGAACTTCTGTAAAATTGGTGGTTTCGTTGTAACTGCAGTTGGTTTAACAATGTGTGTACTAGGTACTATATTATTGGGTATCGTCGTCCTAATTGCAGGTATCGGTATGATTCTCTACCATTATGGGTCTAAACAATCTATTGAGGAAAAACGTCAAGAAACTATTGCCAACTACGAAGAAAAAAGAACTAAAGGTACAGAAGTTATCAAAAACTTTATGGCAGAAGTCGTTGATTTTAGAGACGAATTTGCCACGCGTGATGTAGAGCACGACAAAGTAATCGAATTACTAAATTCTATTTCTCCAGAACAATATATCAAAACCAGTTCCACTTCTGCATCTCGTAAAGTTCAATTATAAAGGAGTTTATTATGGATCCTAAAGATAAAATCGCATTCATTAATAATCTAAACAACAATACAACCCCACCTGAAGCTTCTGAAAAACCTCAAGAACTTGAAGAATCTGAAGTATCTGAGCCAACTAAACCAGTAGCATCAGAAATGACAAAAACTACCGAAACACCGGAAACTTCTACAACTGCTTCTATTTTTTGTACTAATTGTGGACAGAAAATTCCCACTGATAGTAAGTTCTGTGTAAACTGTGGTAGTCCAGTTAAAGTAGTTCCCAATAATATGACTACAACAGCAACACCAACCAACAATACGCTTACTAATCAAGGAACAACCCTACCTCAGGCCCCAGAAGAATCAATTTTACAACCACCACAAAAAGTAACTATAACAGCAGAAAAAAGAGAACCTACAAAACGCTATACATCAACCATTATTAATACTAATATCTCCGATATCATTAAAACAATGGCTGAAAATAATGCATCTATGATTGCCGCTGTTGAACAAGCACAACGAGATGCTGCACTTGCTAATGGTTTAGCAAACTGGGATATAGAACCACCTATAACAATTATACGGAGACAACAATAATGAAAGGAATCTTAACATATAGTGAATGGGCTAAGCTATTAACTTCTATTAAGAATAGAGAAGATGACAAACAAAATCTAAGTATTATACAAAATAGTAAATTTGATGCTACAGGTTCTGCTTTACAACGTTTTATAACACGATTTTCTCGGATGCTAGAAGATCGTATTAATGATGCAAAAGAGCGATTCAAAAAAAATTGTTCTCGTTCAACATCTTCAGATTCAGACTTGATTCAAGCACTACTTTCACTTCGTAAGGAATTTTGTTATTTATATGAAGTATCTTTGGCTATCGATATCCCTGAAGAGTATAAAACACAATTCCAACAAAAAATAATTGAAATTGCCAATGAGACTCAAGACGCTTTAGAATCAACTCAAAATGCGGATATATTTGGTCGTCTAGCGGCATTAGTTCGTAATCATAAAGTAAATACAATAGGTGTAGAAAATGAGTAATATAAAAGATTGTAAACAGATGATGGAGCGCTATTTAAAAGCTAGAATTCCATTCATTGCAATTAACTCCATTGAAAGAGGTCGCGTCTTAGATATATTAAAAAAAGTATCTACAGAATTATCATTACCAATTTTAGTACACACACTATCTAAAGGACTCGTAGAAATCTCTACTGATCGCGTAGTCAGTGATGATAAGTCAGTATATAGTGCTATCGATTATATGTCCGAACAAATGATGATGCGTCAAAATCTAACAATTCTATTTACTGAAATACCAGATATCAGTAATGATACAAGTGATGCTAAACAGTTCAAAGACTTAATTACCTTAGCCAATGAATCTGGTGGCACAATCATGGTCCTTACTAATACACCTGTATGGAGCCAACTCCAACGTTTAGGACTTATCATAAAACTAGACTTACCAGATGAAGATGAAATGCATACCATTCTATCTAGATATATTGATAGTTATCGTTCATTAATTCCTGTTGAATGGGATGAAACAGATATCAATGAAGCGGCTTCTATATTAGCAGGTGTAACAAGAATTGAAGCGGAAAATGTTATTGCTGCCCTTATAGCCAATAACAAAATTACCAAAGCTGATATGGATGAAGTTAGAGCATCAAAGGATCGTCTTTTCTCAGATATATCCGGACTTGAAAAGATTAATGTAGATAGTTCTGTAGAAAATGTTGGCGGTCTTACAGGCCTCAGAAAATGGTTGGCAGAAAAGAAATTGCTATTTACAGCGGAAAAGCGGCAACTGCTTAAAGCAAAAGGTTTACGTTCACCTCGTGGAATTCTATTAGTCGGAGTACCAGGCTGTGGTAAATCATTATCCGCTAAAGCTATTTCTGCTAATTGGAAACTTCCTCTATATAGATTGGATTTTGCAACAGTTCAAGGCAGTTACGTAGGACAAACAGAACAACAGTTAAAAGATGCCTTAACAACGGCAGAAAATATTTCTCCATGTATTCTATGGATTGATGAAATAGAAAAAGGTCTATCTGGAGCAGGAAGTTCTAATGATGGTGGTGTATCAACACGTATGGTTGGACAGTTTTTATTTTGGCTTCAAGAATGTACTAAACAAGTATTCGTAGTGGCCACTGCCAATGATGTCTCTATGTTGCCATCTGAGTTACTAAGACGTGGGCGTTTTGATGAACTGTTCTTCGTCGATTTACCAACAGATGACGAACGTAAAGAAATTATCACGATGTACATGAAAAAATATATTGATTTAGTACCTTCAGAAGATTTATTATCCAAATTAATTACTGCCACCAACGGATTTACAGGTGCTGATTTAGAATCAACTATCCGTGATTTAGCTTATAGAAATATTGCAAATGAAGCACTAACACTTAACGATCAAGAAATTATTGAAAGTTTCAATAACGTTGTACCTCTTAGCAAAACAAGCCCAGAAAAAATAGAATCAATTCGAGCTTGGGGCCGAGAAAGAGCCGTTCCCGCATCAGGAATTCCAATTGGAGAAAATAGTGCATCTGACCCTAATCCAACCAAAATGCGTAAAGTACTAATTTGAGGTATATATGAGAAAAATATTACTTGATGCAACAACCAATACTACAATGACACCCAGTCAAACTAAACTGAGTGCCACACAACAATCTTCTACAAAAAAAGATACTATAAACTTAGAACCTATCAATAAAATTCTACGTAAAAAAAGGAGTCAAAACTACCTATCTAATTTATCTAAACTGGATACCGGAAATCATGTCAATATGCAAGATATGGTAAATACCATAAAAGCACAAATAGAAGCTGAATTTCCATTTATTGACTGTATTAGCAACATATTAATTGGCATTATTGCTCCGTGTTATCTAGGTGATAATTATGAAGTTCATATATTAGACTTTCAACAAGATATTATTGAGCATTATGTACATGGACAACCATTGCCCAATGGATTAGAATCTGCACGCTCCACAGCAATGAGCCAACGCTATGCTTATATAGAAGTATATGAGCATCAGTTCTGCCTTGTCAGTAAAGATGGCAGTGTATCTATTGTAAAAAGGTAATTGAATAAAGTTTAAAATTATTTCAAGGAGGTTTCTATGAAGAAGTTTTTATTTTTAATGATGGCATTTTGCTGCTTTATTTTTGGTGGATTCAGTACTGCAAGTGCTAATTATCCCGTACATCTAAATGGCGATCCTAATTTTATCCTTGTAGATGGTCATATGGGTACAGCATGGTACTTAGATCGCAGTTCTCTTAATGTTCAAAAATATGCACCACCTCATTATATTATTGCTATTAATATTGTATCTGTAAGCAATGCAGACAGAGGCAATACAGCTATTAATTCAGTTTTGACAAAACGCTATCTATACAACTGGAATACACGTGATATGTATGTAGAACGTAACTTATTTGCTAGTAATTGGAGATACTTAGATCCAGATGGAAGCTGGGCTGAAACAGGCATCACCATGCCAGCAGGAGAAATGGCATTCTATCTTGCTTATAACTTAAGATTCTATGGTTCAAGTGCTGGTTATACATCTAATTTCTATAACCAAGCATACTAATATCAAAAATATATAAGACCACTAGTACCAAAATGCTAGTAGTCTTATTCACATTTTAACTCTATCTACTACTTTTTTATCAATGTTAACCCAAATATAGTTATTGTGACCATCAATACTTATATGCAATAGAATTAGGAAGCAAAAGCCCGAGTGATTTAATGTTTCACTCGGGTTTTATCGTTATTCAATTAATACCTAAAATGGTCAAACACGATTCCATTTAATCCACAAGGACTATGAATATAGGTAAATACTGGAAAAATCATTTTAAAAGGCTCCGCTATCACTATCACTGCTATAATCTGGAAGCTCTACTATTTCACTAATTTCACTAGCAAATAATTCATAACAACCAACATATATCGAGGCCTCATCTGGCTCATTATTTACACCAGAAACAAAAGAGTCCAACTTACCTATTAACGACTCTCCATCAATAAATCTAACCTCTACATATGTTGATTGTATTTCATGATAACGATTATATAACTCTTCCTCTGTCATAAGGTCACCTCAACTTTAGCACCCCTTTACGCACAAGATCCCATTTCACGTCTTCTATCTCCTGCGTTAATTCTGCATTTAAATCACGCATTAAGGATATAAATTGTGCACGCTTATCCGCATCATTCCAATCAATTAGTATCTTATGCAATTTAAATTGTAATAGAGTGTTTTCATATTGCTTATATAAATTACCTTCAGAGCATATATCTCCCTTATCAGCTGTACAACAATATAGCTTATTAATAGCCTCCAATTTGGCAGAAATCTTCTCTAATGATAATATATGCTCTTTAATATAGTTATACACACGGGTTTTATATGAGCAGGTATTGCTTTCACCATTATCACCGACGCCCTTTTCCCACCACGTATAGTAACGTAAACTCAAAACTGGACCTTCTTTAATTTTATCAACGCGCCAAAACATATAGGGCTTAACAGTTAAATTATCCTCACTTGTATTTTGAAAGCCCCAGTAATCGGCATCAACAGTTCGGTCTAGAGAACGTGGCCAAAAATGCATCAAAGACCAAGGGGTACCAAAGCTGCTACCATGCTGAATCGTATGAGTATGAGACGCATCATCTATACGACCATATACATACGAATCGTCAATATTCTCAACGTGTTGTTTCAAGTCGGTCATAAATGGTGCTTCGTGATTTGGCTGATTAAATACAGTCTGCAAAAATCTCCGTTGGGCAATTGCAGTATCTTGGATATAAAAACGAATATGCCCATC
>ERZ772779.159-NODE-159-length-33173-cov-14.663808_pt1 | contig 33173 bp, 46 predicted proteins | sample MGYA00511360_ERZ772779 | MGnify/ENA primary metagenome ERZ772779 (study PRJEB29015, sample SAMEA2738112) | human oral metagenome | biome: human oral; feature: human-associated habitat; material: saliva | place: China | collected 2231 ...
CGGGCAGGACATGTTCGGGAACACCGAACCGACCTGGCAAAAGGAAGCGACGCCCACCGCCGAGGCGTAAACAACCCGCCCGGGCCTCACATCGAGGCCCGGGCACACCCAAGAAAGGACACGCCATGCCTGACGCAACCGATTTCGAGGGCATCAACATCATGATCCGACGCAAGGGCCTAGGACTCTCCCAGGCCGAGCTTGCCGACATGCTCGACACAACCCAAATCACGATATCCCGATGGGAAACCGGCGCACGTATCCCGCGTGACCCCATGGTCATTCACCTACTGTTCGACGAGTGCGAAGAGCGATTCTTAGACCTCGTTGACGAGCTTGTCAGCGTCGCTGAGGATGAGGAAACACTGGCCAACGCGCCCGAGGTCGCCTATCCGGTTTATCGCACGCAGAAGGACTATCAGGAGCGGTGCCCATACGCCAAGCGACTGCCCTACCTGGGCATGTACCAAATGGCAGTCGCACAGGCAGCCATGCTTGTGCGCAGCGACGGTCAATCTCCCTACGTCGAGTGCATCTAACCCGCGCCCGCGTGGCACACTACAGAAACACCTAGCTCTCATTTTCTGAGAGTAGTCAAAATGGAGGCGCAGGCGCGGCCTGCGCCCCTGTTTGTCTCCTGTGGTAGGTGGCGTCGACCAATGTCGACGCCACCGCTTTCTTTCTCCTATGGAGCGCCCCCGCGGATGCGGGGGCGCGCTGTATTTGTTGGTGCGTCCGGCTTCATCGGACAGCCCATTATGGGGCTACTCACCTCCCATCAAGTCGACGCCTGCGGCGTCGACCTTGCGCGCGGCTTTCGCGGCATAAACCGCCGCCTGCGGCGGCTATTTATTCCACGGTCCGCGCGCTGCGCCCCGAAGGGGGGTTGATGTCCGGCTCGCTACGCCCCGACATGGGCTTCGTGTCCGATGAAGCCACCGCGCAATCGCCACTCAAAGAGGGTGGCGGGGTTGGCATCAGGGCAGAAGGGAAGTGGATGCTGTGGCATCGAAAGCAGTCAAGCGCAGCGCACAGGAACGCCGTGCACGTGTTGAGGAACTGCAGGGGCGCATCAGCGAGGCGGTTGCCTCGTTCGTCGATACCCGCAATTGGGAAGAATGGCTCACGTTCATCGCGAGTTTTCACACCTATTCGTGGCGTAACCAGATCCTCATCATGCGCCAGTGCCCCTATGCTATGCAGGTCGCAGGATTCAACACCTGGAGGAAGCACGGGCGAGTGGTGCGCAAGAGTGAGAAGGGGATCCGCATTTTCGGCGGGCGTCGCATCCGAGAAGAAGACGAAAGCACGGGCGAAGAACGTGAGCGCGTCGTTTTCTTCCCTGTGAGTGTCTTTGACATCTCGCAGACCGACGTCATCGAGGGTGGAAAAGAGATCCTGCCTCCGACGTTCGCCCTCGAGGGTGACGATGAAGCACACCTGTTTGAGCCGCTGGCTACCTACCTGCAAAACGAGGGCTGGAGCGTGGAGCGCAAGCCGTTGCCGATCGCAGTGAACGGGCTGACTTGCCACACGACCCGCACCGTCACAGTGTCCAACGCTGTCGACGATGCGCAGGCCGCAAAGACCCTCATTCACGAGGCCGCGCACGTGCTGATGCACGCGGACATTAGTGCGAGCCAGTACCACGCCGAGCGCGGCATTTGGGAAACCGAAGCTGAATCGGTTGCCTACGTTATCGCTGCATACTTTGGAGCCGACACCTCTCACTATTCCATCCCGTATATCAAGGACTGGAGCCGTGGAGATAGCGACCTCATTCAAGCCACAGCAGAGCGGGTGAGCAAGACAGCCCACATCCTCATTGATGAGCTCGCCAAGCTCATGAGCGAGGAAGCACAGGCCGCATAGCCGAGGCAGGCGGGCCCATCCATACTAGATGGGCCCGCCCCAACCAAACCATCACGCGCAAACGCGCGTCGGCCTGCAACCCCCCGAGGGGTTGCAGGCCCCAACCATTCCCAACCGAAAACAAGCCACGCACCCAGCAGCAAATTACCCTCATCCCAGCCGAACCCTATGTGCGAAGGAAACCGGAGCGGCGTTGCGCGATTCCGGAACGATATGCGCAGGGCAAAGTAAGCGTCGAGGGCCCGGACGAACCGCATTCGCGGTCCGCCCGGAACGAAGGAGCTGGGCTGAGTTTTCGGGTGCGAACGTTGAGGTTGTGTCCTTGCGTTGTCATGCGCGGTCTGCGCTGTGTCCCACGAAGTAAGATTCGCGGTAGCAAGCTGTATAATACCGATATCGGTATTAAGCTTTTGACGAGACGCATAGGGCGTCGCGTGGCACACTGGAGATGTGGTCCGAAGGATCGCTGCGCTGGCGTGAAGAACGTGTGAGGGAGGCGGTCAGATGAGTAGTGAAGCGGTGTCGCATTCTCGGACGGCTCGCAGGGCGCGGCGGTCGGTGCGAGGGGTGCAGCGGTCTCGTCTGCTGGTGTCGTTGACGTCGTCGGAGCGTGCGCTCATTGAGGAGGGCGCTCGTCTTCGTGGCGTGTCATTGTCTCGGTTTATGGTGGAGGCAGCTCTTCACCCGGTCACCACCTCGGAGGGGATTGCTGGGCCAGCTCAGGCAGAGGAGTTGATTGAGTTGCTTCGTGTCTATCGGCGTCAGCTTGAGGGCGCGATGACGAACCTGAATCAGATCGCGCACCATGCGAACACGGTGCACGAGGTGCCCGAGGATTTTGCGTCTGTCGTAGCGGGCGTGGCCGATACGATCGAAGACATTAACGGCCGCTTGGATGGGGTTCGGCGATGATTCCTAACATCGTCACCGGCGGCGACACCGGGGGGCTCATGCGCTACCTGGTGGGGCCGGGGCGCGCCAATGAGCACGAGAATCCTCACGTGATCGCGGGCTCGCGTGACATCGTGCGCAAGTGGGGTGACTGGGAGACGATCAGCATCTCGCAAGCCAGTGAAATCGCGACGCGCTTGGACGCGTATATGCACGAGACAGGCACCTTCCCTACAGGCAAGGCACGCCGTTTCAATCCGGCCACCGGGCAGGTGGAGTGGAATGGCGAGATCGAGGCCACCCATGTCTGGCACTGCTCGCTCTCCCTGTCACCAGAGGAAGCGGCTCTCGGGGACGAGGTCTGGGGACGCATCTCCGCGGACTTCATGGACACGATGGGCTTCACGGGGTCAGACGGAAAAGCGCCATGCCGGTGGGTTGCCATTCACCATGGGAGCGCGAAAAACGGCGGCGAACACATTCACATCGCGGCTACCATCGTGCGCGAGGATGGCACGAAGTGGAGTCCATGGTACGACCAGCGGCGAGCTCAGAAGGCATGCAACGTGCTCGAGCACCGATACGGACTCCTGGTGGTGGAGTCACGCGAGCACGGTCGCGGCTCGAGGTGTGACAGCGCAGCCGCGCAAAACGCCGCGAAGCGCGCGGGCGCCTCGCGCACGGACCGCGCGGTCCTCGAGGAGCGCCTGCGAGCGGCTGCGACGGCCGCAGCTAGTGAAGCTGATTTCGTGCGTCGAGCGCGCCGCCTCGGGGTTCGTCTGCACCCCCGGTTCGCGCGCGGGCGGACCGACATTGTGGTCGGTTATTCTGCTGCACTGCGCACCGAGGACGGTCAGCAGCCACGTTGGTGGGGTGGCGGCAGAATCGCCCGCGACCTCACCCTCACACAGCTGCGCACACGCTGGCAGGACACTCCCTCAAGCGCCCACGAGGCCGTGGAAGCCTGGAAGGGCCACTACCCGAAGCGGGCGCCTTACGATGGGCCGCTATGGGAGGACCGTATCCGCGCGCTCGAAAGTTTCCGCGCGCACCTCGATCGCCTCTCCCCCACCGACCACGTGGGACTCGCGAACGCCGCCGCTGACATCGCCGGGCTTCTGCACGCCCAGGCGATCACAGCTCGCACGTCGGGCGGACGGGACATGCTCGAGCGCGCGGCCGTCCAGGTGGGCAGGTGCGCGCAGCTGAAGACACGGCCGGCCGACAAGCGCCTGGTCGATGTGGGCGCCCGCATGGCCTCAGACCTTGCACTGTCGATCGCGGCCGCAACGAACCCTCGCATGGCGGCCGTCGCCCTCGCGCACGCGACTGCCGACCTCGTACAGGCGATCGCTGATCTGCATGAGGCTGCAGGCCAGGGGGCAACCGCCGCAGCGATTGAGCGCGACGCGCAAGCTGTTTTTGATCGCGTGAACACGTACCCGCGCGTCGACGTCGATGCCCTCGCGTCTGCCTATGAGCGTCTTGAGCGAGCCTCCGCGCCCGCACAGCGTGAGGCTGTACCGCTTCCTCCCCCGCCGCCGGCACCCAGGGAGGACAGCGCGATCGTCCGCGACGCCCAGGCCCTCGCCAACGCGTCGGCTGATGATGCTCTTCACCGTGTCCGCGCCGTATTAGACGCGGCCGGCATGCCGCTCACCTCTTCTCGGCCGCAAGGTGCACAGCCGGGTATTCCGCGCGACGTTCTGGGCGGACAGCCACGCACGTTCAAGCCCGCGGCAATAGGCACGGATGAGGCCCAGCGCCTCGCAGCCGAGGCCGCCCAGCGGGCACAGCACAAGGACACCGGCCCAACCAGGTAGTCCGCCGCCGTGCGCGCACGTGTCCACGATGAGTGGTGAGAGGTGCCCAACACGGGCACCTCCGTACCGCACATTGGAGGGACTCGTATGAACGCAATCGACGCGGGCCGCAATGAGCTTGCGCGCCTCGGTCTACAACGGGGAGCGCGGCATCCAAATATCGCTGATTCAACTCCGGTCCAGGACGAGGATTCCACGATCTTCTACGACTACTGGACATTCAACCGCCCAACCGTCATCAAAACGAGCGAGACCGGCCGTCTCCTCGAAGCAACCGTATACGATCCCGCGACAAATGATGACGAACAGGCGATCACCGTGGCCGGGGAGGCAGCTTGTCGAGAGTATGTACGCCAGGCTGTTGCCTGGGAAAGCGAGGATACAGATCGCATTCGCCAGGACACGGCACATGCACACATCATGGCGCGCATCACCGAGTTAGCCGAGGACAACCCAGCCCTCACTACGTGGGCACTCGCACACGCTCCCGTCATCGACATCGACACTGAAGACCTCACCCTCACCCTCACAAATCTCGACGGCGACGCCATGATCGATCTGCACACCTCTAGCAGAGCTGGTGGTGGATGGGCACGCCTCCCCGGACATCCACTTGATGAAATCGACAACATCATCGCCAGTCCCGGCTTCTCCCGTCTCCCCCGCATGATGGGAATACCGCGTGAGAGTCTCACGGCATTTCTCACCGTTCTCTCCGACGACCTGGACAAGATTCACTACGATGCCATGCATGCGCCGGGAGTTCCCACCCTCGCCCAAGCCATCAAGGCAGCCAACAGGGCGCAGCCCATCATCGAGGCAGGTCGACTAGAACTCGTCCGACTCGGCTTCACAGTACCCAAACAAGATGTTAGAAAACTTCCAGCGGTGTTAGATGATGGCGTTCTATTCAATGACTATGAATGTTTTGACTTGCCATCAGAAATAGTTACAGATAATCGCGGATGTGTTACTAAGGTCCGCGCCGGCCACCCTCCGAATCGCATGAATAATGGTAAGTGGGAAGTGGAGCTCATCGGAGAGGCTTCTTGTCAAGAGTTTCTTCGATACGCCGCTGGATGGGACGCATCTCGAAACGAGCGGTATCATGCAATGCATCAGGGAATATCTGATTTCATACGCGATCAGGCACAGTGCAATTCTTTGAATGGTTGGGAGTACACGATCAACCCGAGCGTTGATAAATGCACAGTTGATACATTATATATCACATTAAATGATAAGAAGGGGCAAGAACTAATTACTATTGAGTCCTTCTACGGAGGAAAAGTCATCTTGCATCAAGGATCGGAGGAGTATGATTTCTTCGATAGCCTTAACGAATTCATGTATTCAAACGAGCTGACCTATTCACTAGAATTAATGGATGCATCTGATCGTGCAGGGATTGTGCCGGAGCGCTTCGCCGATTTCATGATTGAGTTTTCAAGGAAACTCGGTGTCATCTATAGTCGTGCGATAAAAGGTGATAAATGGAACTCCATGGGCATTATTTCTGAAGCTGCCCAAGCAGCTCAGGATTCAGCCGCTTCAGCTACTCATCGTCCATCTATTCCCCCTGAGATGCTCGGAAGGAGCGCTCCCCATATCGGAACTCAGGCATTCACGACGACACCAATGCGATGGGTCCCCTCGCCAACGATTCACCAAGCCGAAGGACGATCACTGTGAATGATCCGTACCAGGACGTCCCCCCGATCGACGTCGAGCCGCCCAGCGACCTCGAGGACGCGGCGCCCACCAATCCCTCGAGGGACGAACCGAAGCTGTACTACTCGAGTGTGTACGCGTTTGTTGATGAGTTTCTCACACAGATTTACGACCGGCCTCTGGGCACCGGTCTCAACTGGTGCTCGGAGTGGTGGAAGCACGCTGAAGCGACGTTCTACCTGACCGCCCTGTGGCACTCATGGGAGGGCCTGCGGGCAACCGGCGAGCTCACGGCGATGGCCACATGGTCCGTGCAGTACCTGTACCCGATCATGGATCGCCTCATGGCCGAGAGCGGCCCTTTCAAGGGGTGCCAGCCCGACGAGAGGCACCGCAAGGGCGAACACAAAGACGAGTCCGCACCTCACCCGGGGCGCGTGCTACCGACGACGCCGCCACCGCCCGGGCTCGTCGATGAGCGCCGATAACGAACGCAAACATGGGGGTGGGGTAGCCAATATGGCTACCCCACCCCCATGCGTTCGCTCTATCGGTGCAGTGTGTGCACGTCCTCGAGGGGCGCGGCCGGCACTCGGCCGGCCGGCACACTCACCGACGTTGCCAGCATGTCCTGTGCGGGCGCAGACTGCGCCTGCGAGGCCACAGTGAAGGCCCTCACCCCGTCTGCGTCGATACCCGCATCGAGTAGATGCTGTGCCCAGGCGTGACGCGCCTGCGGTGTATCCCACGCCACCGCGGCGGTGTTGACTGTCAGCTCAGGTGCATCCAGCACCTGGGCAGACACTGGGGTATCCGGCGCGGTAGCCAGCATTTGTGTCGCCGTGTACACATCCCCCCTGCCGGGCGCAGGTTCCGGTGCTACCACAGCAATGTCGGTCGGCTGCAGATCAGCGAATCTTGTATTGACTGCTCGCGCATCCACGCGGAGCTCCTCGAGGATTTCCTCGAGGGATTGCTCGAGCTTTTCCCCGTCGACGAGGGGCGCGGCAGCGACCAGGTCTGTCACGGACACGAGTGTCATGTCAACGAATTCATCCTTACGCTGGTCTCGGAATGATGGTGGGTTGCGGGATTCCTCGCGAGCTCGTGCCTCAGCAGCCTGTCGGGCACGGGCCTCGGCTTCCAGGCGCCGATGTGCCTCCGCCGCTACTTCCCATGCATCCTCGTCGACGTGCGCGAAGCGCTCGGCTAAGCCGACTGCTCGAGCTCTTTCTGCAGCGCTGATCGTGGGGTCATCCCACCAGTCATCGCGGCGTGCCGCACGATAGATCGGCGCTGCGAGACGCCGCTGCTGTTCGGTAACTGCGCGCAAGGCGCGCGCGTGCTCGAAGGAAGCGCGCGCGGCCGCGCGGCGAGCGTCCGCCTCGCGCGCAGCGAGTGCTCGAGCGATCATGATGGCGGCGCGCATCAGTTGCGCGGCCTGCCGGGATAGATGTTGTTCGATCTGGTCGGAACTCATGGGTTTTTCCTATCGTTTCTTGGTTTCCCAGTAGGGAATGGTGCGCACGTAGACGGCGGGCGCCCCTGAGGCAAACACCCACGCGCGATTGGGTGGCATGGCCATAAGTTCCGACACCGGAGCGATCGGACGCTGCGCCGCCCCCACGGAAACACTGCGTGAGGTGCCCTGACGGCTTGAGGACGTCTGCACCTGATCGACATACTCCACGCCAATCAGCGTCGACAGCGACTGTAGGAATTTGTCCTCTGAGACACCGCCGCCGAACGCCTTGACGTTGGCAGCACTCCAGAGCTTGTTCATACCAGCATCACCCCATACGCTCATCCCTTGGCTCCATGACTGGAGCAAGGTATCTACAACGATGCCGCGCGAACCAAAATGGCTGTACAGGTCAGGTAATTCGCGCCACCGGCACACGTTCGCTGCCTCATCGAGGGCGACAAATAGCGGGAGCGCGAGCCTGCCACCTGGCTGGGTTTTTGCGTGCTCGAGGGCAGCCTCAATCACCGCGACGGTCAGTGCCGTCACAATCGGGGACGCACTGCCGCGGCCTTCCTGCGACAGGCAGTAAAGCGTGTCTGTCGACACAACGAATGCTTGCGGATCGAACTCAACGATCACCACACCTTCATCATCAGTGGCGCCCGCGGGCGGCAGCACCCAGCGTGTGGCCACGTCATTGAGCAAGAAGTTCATCGTCTGGGAGGCGCCACCGTACACGCCACCGCGCGTTTCGGCAGGCAGGTTCATCATTCCGCGCAATGACTGTGCGATCATCAGCTGACCGGCGCGCTCCAAGATCCTCACCGGCTCATCATCGAGAGGCCGCGTCAGCCACTCATGCACCATCCGAATGTCTCGGCCACCAAGGGCAGCTGCCAACAAAAGCGCGGCAACCAGGTCTTTGGACGCCCCATCGAAGTACGCATCCTTGGTGGCGCCTGGATCGCGTTGGGAATCGATGAAGACCTCCGCGAGAGACACCGCATCAACGGGAGTTTGAACACCGGCCAGGATGTTCCACCACCACGATTGATCTTCCCCCGCAATGCCCTGAGGATCGAAGACCCACGTCGTTCCATTCTGAGCTCGCTGCCCGCGAGTAGTGTCAACGATGTCTCGTTTGTTCGACGTCGCGAGGACTGCACCAGGTGCAGCGAGAATACGCGGGACCAGCCACGCCGTGGTCTTACCCGTCCTCGGGCCTGCAATCATCAGGCACACGAACTCCCAGGACGAAAACAACCGCGCGTTTCCTCGCACCATGCGCCCGATCGGCAAACCTGGAGAATCAGCCACGACACCCAGCCGGGATGCCTGTGATGCCACCGCTCGGTCCCCCAGGACAGCGACCTCACGCCGTGCGGCAGCCTTGCGAGCGACTTGATCTCCGCGCTTGCGCCGACGAGGGCCTCGGTGGCGCCACCGGGTGATAGCGACCAGGCCAGCGAAGCCGGTCAGGAGAATGAGGAGAGCGAGCACGGCCACCGCGCGTGGCTGCTGACCGCGAATAAGCCCGCTTGTCAGTTCCAAAAGATTCGATGGTAGTTCGATCCCCGTCCACCAGGTGTACAGGGCGCGCGCGCCGTACAGGCATGCGCCACCGACCCCGAGCGTGATGAGCAGGAGCCAGATGCCTCGGCCGCTATCGCTCATGGAATCCCACATGTCACCACCTCTTGTTCGTGTTCGACAGCTCATACTCGGCTGCCGTGAAGTCAACCTGGAATGGGTAAGCCGGTGCATCTGAGGTTTTCAGAAGAAACTTCCCACGGCCGATGGGGGCCGCACTACCCCCCGTGATCGGGTCATACTCACCAGGGGCGTTCCACGACGACACGAGGGCTTCCTCACGGCGCGAGAACGCCATGACAGATCTGAGTTCACGCACCTCTTTGGGGGGAACACCGCCGATGAACAGCATTTTCGAGCGCTCGATGAATCCTTGTGCTTTCTGGCGATCGGATATGGACGGTAGGGCCTGGAAGTCAGCCACGGAGTGGGTGATCATGATCTGGCCCACACCGACCGTGCGGTTGAGTCGGGTGAGCGAATCGACGCGCTCGACCATGCCAGGAGAGGACCGCAGGATGCGCCAGAGCTCATCCATGATGAGCTGATAGCGCTGCCGGGTAATCAGCCCCGTGTCGGCGAGAACCTGAGCCACCTCAACAGTGGCAAACCCATACGACCAACACGAGAGCAGGACCGCTGCTTGCAGGTCTTCGTCGGCGTACATGAGCGAGGAAACATCGAAGACCACGGACGCATCCATGCGCATCGACACGGTTTTCTTCGCTGCGAACAGTGAGCCGAAGCGGCCCATGAGAAGCGCCTGCAATGACGCCTCGAGGTTATTGGTCAGCCGCTCATACTCTCCGGGTTTTCCTTTGTCAAGGGCGGCCGCATGGAGCGGCTCAGGGCCATCTTGGACGACCCGGAGAACATCGGCGAGAGTCGGCGTACCAGCGTGCGTCTCGAGGACGCGTATAGCGGCGTCAACGATCGTTTCCTCACGATCAGTTGGTGCCTGTCGACGAATGATCTGGATCAGTGAGCACACCAGTTGTTTCTTGCGCTCGTGAGCTGCTTCCGTCACTTCCTGTGCCTCGCGGGTGTACCCGGCTGCCCGCAGCATCTCCGCCGCTTCGTCGGCATTACCACCATCAAGAGGGTTCAAGCCGGTCTTTCCATGTCCGATGGAAATGATCTGCCCGCCCAGTGCGTCAATGACGTCGGCGTATTCGCCCTTGACGTCCCCGACAACCATCGAATGGATACCGAACGCTTCGGCCCCCAGAACCATCCTCCTAATCAGCGAGGATTTCCCCAGGCCATTCAGGCCCAGGACCATGGCAGAAGGGGCGGCGATCAATCCTTTCTGAAACCAACTAATCGGGTCGGCGCACACTGCGCCAGTCCCGTCCGTTGCCCGTCCAAGTGGTACTCCAACAGGTGGTGGGGTCCCGCCCGCGACGAATGGGTACAGGCCGCACACCTGGACACTCGTGCCGCGATAGTCGTGAATGCGGGGAAGCGGCGTCACACCGCCACCGCCAGGGCGGTTCAGATCTGCGATCGTGATGCTCATATCGACCACACCTTTTGCCACGAGGGTACGACGCCCAGGGGAAGGGCGAGTGCAAACGCTGAATCCTGCGCTCCGTAGGCGGGCCTCATGCGCAGCTTCGACGCGGACGCCAGCGACGTGATGGCCGCAGCTGTGTCATCGAGGTCATCCCCCGTCACGGTCGCTGTCACCAGGACTGTGAAGTCCACGAGGCCCGCACCGGAGGCTTCCTCCTGCGCGTTCTTTCTCGCGATTGCTACCTCGCGCGCGGCGCGCGCTGTGACTTTCTTCGACATGCCGGCCGCGGCCGCGGCCGTCGTCATGTCGCGTTCGACGATGTCACCTGTCATGGCGGCATCAATGGGCCGAAGCAACAGGGTGACGCGTTTGCGCTCGACGTCCCGCGAGATTGACACCAGTTTCGATAGGACACCCGATTGGACGACTCCCGTTGGCGCCTTAGTCAGTACCCAGGTGCGTGACAGGCCCGAATCATGACGGAACGAGTCAAAGGAGGTGTGGGCGCCAACGGGGCCGGCGTCCTCCCAGTCCAATTCGACCTCCTGGCCAGCGGCCGTCGCCTCTTCAAAGATCGGTTCGGATGCCGGGTCGTATGCCACGCGCACCAAGCGAGTCACGTCGGCGGCTGTGAGGAGGTGGGCAGGCCCCGTCCCGGCTGCCTCCAGCGAGTGCGTCAAGTAGGGCAGGCGTGTCCCGATCTCACGGGCTACCTGGTCGGTTGAGCGTTTCTTCACGCTCATGCGCTTCGTGTCGAAGGTCAGCGTCACTGTGCAGCGCAGTTGCGCTGCGCCCGAGCGGTACTGCGCGACAGCGTCGCGCACCACGCTCAGCGCAATCGCCGGAGCGTTCGCGTCGAGGCGAGCGCTCACCTGGCGCTCAAGTGCCCCACCCGTATCGGGCACTGTCTCCACGCAGACAGTGGCCTGAACGACGCCGATTTCGCTCCCTAGGTCGGCAAGCCACGCGCCCCAGTGCGCGACCTGCTGGTCGATATGCTCCTGATCGACCAGGGCAATACCCGACGGAGCGACCCCCATGATGACGCTCACGTGAGCGTTGCCCTGGTGGATGAGGGCAAACGGTCGATCATACGAATCAGCGTGCTCGCTGATGCGCGATCCTGAGAGCAGGCCAGGAAGGCGCGCGCGCCCACCCGGGACAACGCCGATAGGGCCTGACCTGTAGATGGTGCGTCGAGCTCGACGCCGCCGAGCAAACGACACACGCTCAACCATCTTGTCCCACACACTCACGCCATGGGCGTCCCTGATCTCCATCGCCCCCAAAATGGAGAGCCCCGAAAGCAACAGGACAGCTGCGTGCGCGAGGCCAAGCGACCCGTAGACGAGGATTGACACGATGAGCAGTGCAAGCAGTGCCATTGTCTGGAAGAAACTCAACTTGCCCAGGCCCGCTAGGCGTGGGTGACGCCAGTTCCCATACGTGCGGACCTGCGTTTCCGTCGCTCCGCTCATGCTCATCCTTCAATTCCTTCCGCACTAGTTTCGACCATCTCGCTGATGCCTTGTTGTGCCTGCGAAGCGCCTTCTGCGACGGCCTGCACGATGAGGGCTGCGCCGCCAGTAGCTGCTCCAGCAGCTGCGCTGCCTGCAGCGGCCCCACCTTCGGCCGCCCCGGCAGCCGCTCCACTGGCTGCACCGTTACTTGCACCGGCGGCACCACTCGAGCCCACCGCTCCCGCGTCGGGCGCAGCAGTGGCGCCTGACGGAGACCCGGCTCCCCCTGGTCCACCGTCATGAGATGACGGTGCCGGTGATGCATCTGTCGATACATGCCCTCGATGCACCACGTCGACCGCGCCCGAGGCGACCGTCGCTGCCCCTGTAGCTGCGCCGCCGACCCCGCCCATTGAGGACGCGATCATCGCTCCCGTGGGCATGAGCAGCCCCACGAGCGCAAACGGACACACGGCCGCGAAAACCATGAGCATCACGCCGACAAGAAAAGAAACAAATCCCTCCAGGCCACTCTCCGAGGTCAGGAAGAGGATTGTTGTCGCATAAATGACCGATACGACCAATTTGTAGAGGACAAGTCCTGAGAAGAAGCCCAGAATCTTCCCCGCCCACGCACGCCCCCAGGAGGTGCCAATCGTTGACGCGATGATCGGTGCCAACCCCATGATCACCATGAGGAGGACAGACCGAATCCAGATCATCGCCATCTGGACAACGTTGGCGAGGATCCCCGCCAGCGCTAGCAAGACAACAGGAACCGTGCCACCGGGAATTTGCGTACTCTCCCATAGGACTGGAATGATGCGTTTGCCAAAAGTTTCGGCGCTTTCTTCCGTGACCGTATTCAAGAGCCACACCGCCGTCTCGTCAAAGATGCTAATGAGAGTTGATGCCAACGTGAGCCCAGCTCCCGAAATCACAACGATTGTGATAAGAGATTGGGCGACGTGGCGCAGTGAATCCCCACGCCCGTCAATAATCACTTTGATTCCAGCGAAAATGAGGGACGCGATCATCACGGCAGCCAGGAGAAAGCGCAAGTAGTCCTGCAGCTTATATGCTGGAGACGAGGTGACGAAGAGCGAAGGAATAGGCGCCTTGACCCACCATGTTCCCAGGTTGAGGATGATCTCTCCCAACGACTTCGTCGCCTCATTCACAAGGCTTTCGAGAGAACCCATGCTAGTTCACGCTCCACGGGGTGATGCGCGTTTTTGCTTCATCCGTGAGCTCACCGATTCCCCAGGCGTCAGGAGTTTCGGGGTAGACGACTTTCCAGTCTTTCACCCACGTCATGCGCAGTGGAATGGTCAGCGTCTTAGGATCGTCACCGAGAGTAAAGGTATAGACGACCAAGACGTCATTGTCACCCCGAATTTCGTAGTAGTAGCCCGTGATATGTGCCTGCCGCATGGAATATACACCAGACTGTGAGCGACTCGAGTCAAAAACCTTACCCGCGAGCGTCCCGTCAGAATTGTCTGCAAGATCCATCGCGATCGAATCGCGATGGTCAACATCCCACGTCGAGTGAAGGATGAAGTTTGCGCCAGCAGTAAGCGCGCCTTCCACCGTGTGCGAATAGCAGTATGAAAGATTCGTTCGGTCCATCGCGGAGAACGGACCAGCCTTCGTAGCTACTTCAACCGACCGACCTCCCTGGACAGTGCTCACGCGCGTCGCTCGAGGCGTTTGCCCCAGCGGCAACATGTTGACCTCATTGACGTAACACGGCTGAGAGACGTAGTCCATTCCGAGGACGCCCTCCGTGGGGGTCGGGGAGGGCATGAGCGACGGCGACGCGCTCGGCGACGGCGTGAGCACCGTTGGTCTGCCAGTTGGCAGGCCTGACTGACTGGACGGCTGCTTCGTTGTTGAGCCGCGCATTGCCAGCCCAACTACCAGCCCAATTCCCATCGCCACAACGACGATGACAATGAGACCGGAGGCAATCACCCACGGGGACGCAAATGGACTCCGTTCCCTTTCCTCACCGCTACCGCTCATCACATCGCTCCTTTAGACAAACTGCCTGATAATAATCGGTGCCGACACGACGATAAGTACACCGGCAATGGTCCACCCAATTTTCTCAACGGCTTCGCCGCCAGCTCCAGGCCCTTGCCGGTTGTGGAGCGCGATCATCCCGCCTGCGATAATTAATCCAAGTACTCCGCAGATAATGCCAATCCACATTGCATTACCCAGCAAATCGCTGATCTGAGTCATCAGTCCTTCAATGGACTTCGGCTTCACGTCGGGAACAACCGACGTATCGGTCCCAAGTAGCGTGGTCAGTCGCGCCATAGTGATCATCAGAGTGTCCTTTCGGTCCATGCCGCCACGGTGGCGGCAATCTTGGTGATACAGCGTGAATGATCTGCATTCACGTCGCTCTCCTTGGCGAAGCGCCAGTGCGCCTGCCACGGAACGAGTGCGTAGCGGGGGAATGCTCCCGACGTGATCTGGAGTTGATCACGGAGCTCACGCGGTAGACGCCCGGGGGCATCAGCCCCAACAACAAGGCCAACGAGCTGTCCCGGGAGGGCACCTGACGCCCACTCGATGCCGACGTCTTGCGCGGCGCGCAGCCCCGCCGCAGTTGAGCGGCAGCAGACAACGATGTCGAGCGAACGGGACGGGTTCACATGCTGTGGCCAGGCGGTGCCAGCGTCCCCCACCTCGAGGATTTGAGCCCATGTTGAGGCTCCGGCCCCACCGTGAGCCCCCACCATCCACAGCCGGTGCGATTCGTTGACGCGGCAGCGCAGGATGTGGCGCCGAACGGTCAGCCCATCAACGCCCGGGGCCCACGGGCGCGTGGCGGCCACAGCGGGCGGGGGTGGAATCGGCACAGGCGAGCCTTGAGGGGCCTGCCACGATTCTTGCGCGGGTGAGGTCAGACCTAGATCCGGATAAGGCGTCATGTGCGCTCCTCTCTCTACGCCCTATCCGTCAGCACGTACACGCACACCGACGTGCACGCCGACAACCAGCCAAGATGGCATCATTAATTACAGACTGTTTGACACCTCTAGGAGTGCCCCCCCATGAACCACAACTCCCAACCTGAACGCCTCCAATACTGGGCCGTCACCTTCGACGGCCGCCCTCCCGGCGCCGGTGGCCAGCTCAACACCGCAGGCTGGCCCTCCACCGACCGCGCCTACGCGATCGCGCAAGCCATCGACAAAGCAATGCGCCAAGGCATCGACATGTCACGCATGCGTGTCTTCCAGCGCCTCGAAATCACCATCAAGAGCGAATGGGTCGAAGCCGACGCCACCATCGACGACCAAGAACTCATCGACGATATCATCAAAGACATTCGCGACATCGACGGCTATACATTTCCCGACAAACCATAAAAGGCCCGGAAATCCAACGGAAACGTAGCTACCTGACATTTTCGTCAGGCACCCCAAGGCACCCGTGTGATCTACGCAATAAGCAACGTCTTGCGCCACGCGGATGCGACGACAGCGGCCTGTTCAGCCAGCGATTTCCGATCGGCATCAAGAGCGTTCGACACCGTTCCGCGTCGTGACCCAACCAGGAGCGTCATCCACGCGCGGGCAGCTGTAGGACTCACCCCAAGAGAGGCGAGCGTCGCGTCGCGCGCGGCCATCGTGTGAGCATTCGCGACCGAGACATGAGCCGCGATCTGCGCGACACGCACACTGCCCGCCCACGCGAGCGTCGACGGCATACCCGCCTCACGCAACGCGTCAATCACGCGCACGAAAGGTCCCGTCAGCTCATCAATCCCCACATACAGCTCCCCAGCCCCACCAGCGAGGGGCGAACCCCCTTCGGGGACAACGCCCATCGCGGTCACAGCGTTGCGGTCCTCCAAGCTTGCCAACGACTCCTCCGCAACTGCACACTCCACGGCCCGCGACCACACCGCCCACGGCCGGCGGGCGCGAATCATCGACGCGGCGGACGCGCGCGCCTCCAGCCACGCCAACGTCAAGACATCAGCCAAAGCATCCGACACCGACTCCCCCTCGAAACGCGCCTGGCGAACCGCAAGGCGCCCAAATTGCTTGGGGCCATGCTCCAGTAACGTCACAGCTAACCGGCTCGCCCCCTGCCCAACCCAGCCTGCCTGGCATGCCTCAACAAGGACTGCGCGCAGCCCCTCATTGTCATCCGGGTCAACCGCGCCTCCAGTGAAGACATCGACGACGACACCCAGGCTCTGCATCCGATCGCGGGTTCGCTCCACGGCACCTGCGGGGTCACGGACCAGCTGGAATCGTGACGGCGCGCGATGCCCCGCCTCTCGGCGCTCCTCACGCACGATCAGCGCACGATCCTCTAGCTCCGCTAGACCACGCCACACCGTCCGGCAAGATCGATCTGTCGTCTCAGCCAACCAGCTGATCTCCACGATCGCCGCCCCGCGATCATCCGCCAAGGAGGCCAGCTCACGCAAACACGCGCGGGCCGAAGCCCCCAAACCTCGCTGAGCTCGCGCCCACGCAGGCCAAGACAAAACAACATCCACCATCTCAGGCCACCTCCCCGTCCACATGCTCAGCAATCACACGACCCGCGACACGCTCGCCCGATGCCACGAGCACCTCCAGCAGCACCGACGGCGACGGCTTCCCACCCCCAGGGTTCTCCCGACGCCACACATCCGCGAGAGCCTGCTTCACGGCCAGCTCCACAACCGCCCGCCTCGCAGGCGACAACCCAGGAGCCAACCGAGCCACGAGATCATGAATGCGCATATGCAACAACGACGGAGCCGTCTGCGCTTCACGAGCAGTAGCCACGGCCGCGCGCTCACTCGCCAGGCGCTCACGCTCACGCGACGCAGCCGCAGCCTGAGCCCGAGGAGACTCCCCCACAGCCACCAGACGACGAAGCCGCGAAGCCACAAGACCCGACATCCGAGCAACGCGATCAGGCAAGGGCGAATCCAGCAACCGCTTGATCTCCCCCGGCGCCCACCCGGCATCCAGCCGTTCACGCAGCAAACCAACCACGAGACCAAGACCGCGTGCGTCCAGCAGCCGCATCGACTCAGGTAGACACGCCGCCAAAATCGCTAAATCCGCCTCAGAGACACTTTCAGCACCACGATCGACCTCAGACCCCTTCGGGCTTCTACGGGGCTTCTGAGGGCCTATACGGCCCTCTCGGGGCACTGACGTCGCCACCGGCGACGCAGACTCCCCCTCGACAGCCACTCGATCGGCGAAGCCGGTCCCCAACCCAACCGAACCTTCAACCACAGGGGGTGGGGGGGTTAGGTTGGGGGTTTGAATATTGGGGGTTTGGTGTATAGAAGCAACCGGCACCGTGATACCGGTTGCAACCGGTATCACGGTGCCGGTTGGGTCCCCAACCGGCATTTCGTGCCGGTTGCTTTGATTGCAACGAAAAGTCCGGTTATCCACAGGCTCCGACTCAGAACCTTCAACCCAACCGGCATTTCGTGCCGGTTGCTTTGATTGCAACGAAAAGTCACACCCGATGTTGAGGCGATAGACATTCGTCTTCCGGCCCTGCGGAGTCGCACGCCGCGACACCGACAAGAGCCCCGCTGCCTCCAATGACCGAATCTGGTTGCGCACAGCCCTGTCCTTCAGGCGCGCCTTACGTCCAATCTCTGCCTGGGAAGGCCAGCACACGCCCTCATCGTTCGCTGCATCAGCGAGCGCAAGCAAAACAAGCGTCTGGGACTGGTCCAGCTCCATCAAGCCCCACGCCCACGTCATGGCCAAGATTGACACAACCAGTCACCTCCCCGCCCTACCCAAGCCAGGCAGCGGAACATCCGAGAATGACCGACTCCTTGACTCCCCCGCAGATTCTGCGTTTAGTTCACGCATCGCCGCCTCGACAGCCCGAGCCGAGAAACGCAGCTGCCCAGAAGGCAGTTGGGTCGCCGAGAGCCTTCCCGCGGCAACCCAACGACGCACCGTACTTGCGGCCACACCGTAGCGCTGAGCAACTTGACCAGTTTTAAGCAACTCATCTGGTTGCATTGTATGCGACTTCATGAGTGTAATGATCCACTACGATGCAGTTGCTGTCAACGGATACAGTTGCACTATTTGCACCAAATCGATACAGTTGCAGATATGAGAGCCCAGGAACTTGGAACAATGAGCGCGGACAAGGCAATTGGCCTGGCCGTCAACCAGCAGATCTTCGCGCGAGGAATCCAGGCACAGGAACTCGCAACATCCCTCGGACTGACAAAATCGTCGGTGAGTCGGAAGTTGCGGGGCAACGTCTCATGGTCAGCTGACGAAGTGCTGCGCACCGCCATGTTCTTTGGCATCGAGCCCGCGGACCTCATGCCCACCCCCGACGGGAACGGCGGCTGGATCCCGGCGCCTTTCAAACCTGCCAGGCGGCGAGACGCCGATGCAGTAGTGCCCCAAGTCGGGCTTGAACCGACGACCCACGGATATGCCCTGGATTTCTGCGGTTTTTCCTTACTGGCAACCCTGGTAATCCTCGATGTTCTTGCCCATTTGCCAGCATTGCCACTTATGCCAGCGTTACCGGCACTGCCAGCTACGCCAGCATTGCCACTATTGCCAGCTGCGGACGCTGGGTCCCGTCATTTCCGCGTAGATGGAAACGTTGAGGACCATGAGCACTCAACGTCATCATGTCTTGGAACTACCGACCCCTCTCATGTGGGAGGGGCACGTTGACAACTTCATCGTCTTCCTGCGCTCTCAGGGGCTCGTTGCGACCTCGATCCACACCAAGCGGAACCATGTGCTGCAACTGGCCCGCGCGTTCCCTGATATACCTCCCACAGAACTCGATCCCGGGTCCCTGGTCGAGTGGTGCGGTACACGAGCGTGGGCTAACGAAACGCGACATGCTTACTACAGCACGTTCCGGAGGTTCTTCGGGTGGCTCGACTCCACACGCCACTGCGGCAATATTTCGACGGTGCTGCCACGCATCCGCCGCCCCTCAGGAGTTCCGCGCCCCATCCCTGATTCCGTCCTGGTGGAATGCGTTGATCGCGCGAGTCCACGTGACGCCCTCATTTTGCGGTTGGCAGCTGAGGCCGGCCTGCGGTGTGTGGAGATCGCTCAAGTCGAGGCCGGCGATGTCTACGAGGATGCCGATGGCTGGAGCCTTTTCGTGCGAGGAAAGGGCGGTCGCACGCGGACTGTGCCGATCACGGCCGACCTGGCACGGGCAATCATCACGCGCTGCGCAGCAACTGGACAGTACGCGTTTCCCGGGCGTTGTGGCGGACATATGGCCGCCAATTCCGTCTCGCAGATCGGACGCCGGATTTTGCCTGGCACCTGGACACTGCACAAGTTGCGTCATCGCTACGCAACGAAGGCGTACTCGGCCGAGCACGACCTGCTCATTGTTCGTGAGCTCCTCGGACACGCGTCGCTCCAGACGACCGTCCGCTACATCGCACCATCCCCCCGAGCTCGCGACGCGGTTCTCGCAGCAACACGCATCCAATCGCCAGCATAGCCAAACAACCCGACAGTGCCAGCACCGCCAGCTTAACCGGCACTGCTGGCAATGCCAGCGACCACCATTCCCAACGAAAAGAGGGCAAACCCATGAACGACGATAAGAAGATACAGCAGCAGATCCGCGCGCTCCTGGCGCTCGCGCAGGACGAGGGGGCCTCGGCCTCGGAGCGCGAGGTCGCGACGAAGCGCGCCAGCGTCCTCATGGCGCGCCACGCCATCACGTCCCTGGACGTGGAGGCAGCGGAGCGCGAGCGAATCGAGGAGCGCGAGCTCGTCCTGCGCGGCGGGCGCTCCACCGCGTCCTACGCGACTTGCGTCGCGATCGTGAAGGTGGCCGACGCGGCGGGGCTGGTCGCGTACTACAGGGATCGGCGCGACCGCCGGGGCGACCCCCACGTCCTGGCGCGCGTGGTCGGGTTCGGCTCGGACCTGGACTGGTTCATGCCCCTGACCGCCGCGCTCGCCTCCTACACGGCGGCCGGATGGGCCTCGTGGAGGCGGGCGAACAGCGCGCGCTACAAGCGCAGCAAAGCCCCGCACCGGCGCCAGCTCCGCGACGGCTTCATCATCGGGTTCGGCATTGCCGTCGCCGACGCGGTGCGCGAAACCCGGACGACGGCCCTCACCGAGGCATCCGACGACGGTGCCCCGACGCGGGCCCTCGTCGTGCGCTCGCGCGAAGCCCGGATCGCCGAATGGGCCGAAAAACTGAGCCTTCGGCCCGGGGCCCGAATCACATCCAACGACGACACCCGTCGCGCGGGCTACAGCGCCGGGCGCGCCTCGGGCCTGGGCAGCCGCACAACCACCGTCACCGGGACCGGCCCCCAGAGAATCACCTCCCACTGAAAGGACAAGAAGACCATGGATGACGACATCACAGAGGAGGAGCGCCGAGAGGCCATGGAAGCGGCATACGAGGCGGTGGAGGACGCCATGGACGCCGCCGAGCGCGCCCTGAAGGAGATCGAGGGCGCCCGCAAGGCCCCGCCCGAGGGCGCCAAGGGCGAGCTCGCGCTCGCCCACAGGGCCGTCACCACGGCGCTGGTCCAACTGCGCGACGCCCGCGCCGTCCTCGCGGGCGCCTGAGCACGAAAAGAAAGGAAGGAACGGAAATGCTGACTATCGCAGTGACCAACCAGAAGGGCGGGGTCGGGAAGACCACGTCCGCAATCGGCCTCGGCAGGGCACTCGGCCTCGCCGGCCACCGGGTCCTGGTCGTCGACCTGGATCCCCAGGCCAACGCCAGCACCATCCTCGCCGACCCGCCCCTGGTCGAGGACCAGGCGGGCGTGGCCAACGCGCTGTCGGCGCACTCCGGCATCGCGCTCCACGACGTCATCACGACCACCATGTGGGAGCGTGTGCTCCTGGCCCCCTCCGGGGGCGAGGCCCTGGCGGGCGTGCGCGACGAGCTCGTCATCGCAGGCCCCGGGCGCGAGGCCCGCCTCGCCGAACAGCTCCAACAGGTCGAAAGTGATTTCGACGTGGTTTTGATCGACTGCGCCCCAGCGCTCGATCTCCTGACGTCGAACGCGCTGGCCGCCGCCGACGGCGTGCTCATCGTCACCCAGTCCAAGCTCCTCTCCCTCACAGGCCTGGCGCACCTCCTCGACACCATCGAGGTCGCGCGCCGCTACCTCAACCCCTCGTTGACGATTGCCGGCGTACTCGTCAACCTCCACGAGGCGGGCACCCTCGCCGGCGCCCACTGGCTCAACGACCTGCGGGAGGCGTGCGCCCGCCAGGGCCTCCCCCTCCTCGACCCGCCCATCCCCCGACGCGTCGTCATCTCCGACGCCGCCGAGGCCAAAATGGGCCTCGACCAATACCCCGGCGCGCCCGCTGGCCTCGTCGACCTCTACGACGCCCACGCCAGAACCATCATCGCCAACCTCGAAGGAGGCGCCGAATGAAACCCCGCAGGCCCTCCCCCATCAAATCCGACTTGACTACCGGCCCTGCGGCCGTTCTACGGCCCGCCCCCGCGGCGGCGCGGCCTCAGGTCGCGCGCGCCACGGGCAGTGCCGGACGGGCCAGCACTGCCAGCAAAACCGGCACTGCTGGCGAACCCGGCAAGGAGGACCCGGAGGAGCGCGTCGTCAAGGTGACCGCCCGCGTCGGCGAGGACCTGGCGGGACGCTGCCGGGCGGCCTACATCGACGGTCTCCTCCGAAGCGGGCCCGCGTCGTTCGAGGCGTGGATCGCGGAAGCGCTGGAGGAGAAGCTCGCCCGGGAGGAGGAGCGCCGGGGGCGGGCGTACGAGCCGGTGGGCACCGGCCGCGTCCCCAGGGGCCGCCGGTAGAGAGGCCTCCGCGGCGTCGACCCCGGACCAGCAGTATTCCTGCCGGGGAGTTGACACCGACGAGAGGAGGTGACTGGGTGATGACGAAAGGCCATCGGCCGTCTCGAGTGAGGCGGCTGGGTCTGGATGGGAAGCAGAAAGCCCAGATCGCTGTAGCAGTGATAACGACACTGCCGCAGCGATCTGGGCGATTGCATTCCTGCTCAGTGCCCTCATCGGGCGCTGAGACCAGCCCGGATACCCGGGGAGTCGGACAGGTGACGCTGTTCGGCTCCCCTTTAGTATACCACATTGGCGTGGCCATGCGGAAGGGGGCGCGTGCGTTCACGGTGTTACGGGGAGGGTGAAGGAGGAATCATGATGAACCCTACCCCGGATACCCCGACGCTTACGATCTACACGACGCCGAATTGCCCGTCGTGTCGTCTCACGCGCCAGGCGTTGGATCGCGCTGGTCTCACTTACGAGGTGGTTGATTTAAGCGAGCGTCCAGATCTTGTTGAGCAGATGCGCAGTGAAGGGCTGTTGCAGGCTCCGGTCATAGATGACGGGACCTCGAGGAGCGCAGGTTTTCGCCCTGATCGGATTCGGGCGATTGTTGATGCCGCTACGCCGGCGCGACTGACTGCTCGAGGAGTTCAGGTCCATGTGTCTGCTCCGGCGGCCGAGGCGCAGGCACATCGAGGCAGGGAACTGTGAAGAAGGGGCTGGGTGTCTTTGTCGTCGCGCTTTTTGTGCTTCCTGGAGCAGCTCTGATGCCTCTTGCGATGCTCAGTGAGTCGGATACGCCAGCTGGGAACGCTCATGGTGGGAGTGGACGCGTGTCGGGTGTGCCCGAGGCGTACCAGGATGTGGTGTGGCGCGCTGGCCAAGCGTGCGACGTTGTGTCACCGTCGCTGATCGCAGCACAGGCTGACCATGAGTCCGCACACACGTGGGACCCTCAGATTACGAGCCCAGCCGGGGCTCGGGGGATTGCTCAGTTCATGCCGGCCACGTGGGCCACCCATGGGCGCGATGGGGATGGAGATGGGCGAGCTGACATCACCAACGGGGCTGATTCGATCTATTCGCAAGGCCTATACATGTGCGAACTCGCTCAGAACATTGACTCCTGGCTTGCCTCCGGCCTCGTCTCAGGGGACCGCGTCGACCTGACTCTCGCGGCATATAACGCGGGGCCGGGCGCGGTGAGATCCTGGGGTGGGATTCCACCGTTTAAGGAGACACAAGGATACGTAAAGAGTATTCGCCAGGCGCAGGCTAGTTTTGTCGAGACAGTGACCTCGGAGCCCTCGGGTGACGGTACGCTCCTTGCGCAGGCGCGTACCCACATGGGTACTCCCTACGTGTGGGGCGGGGAAACAAGCGCTGGCGTTGACTGCTCGGGCCTCATCGTGCTGTCTTATGCCGAGCTCGGCCACCCGTTCCCGGCATCGGTGCGCACGGCCGATCAGATCACCAAGTACTCTGACGCGGCACCGATCGCCCGCGATCAGCTTGTCGTTGGCGACATGATCGGATTCTCACACACGCCGGGGGGCTACGTGGATCACATCGGCGTCTATGCCGGCACAGACGCGGCCGGGCACCCGATCATGGTGCATGCACCCGACGTGGGAGGCGTCGTCGAAGAGACACGCCTCGACACACCGTATTGGCAGGGGATGACGTGGTGGCCAACTCGCCGGACAGTGTGAGATGGACGCAAATGTGCACGCGATGGGGAATGATCACGGTATGAGCATCAACGACGAGTCTCACCGCAAATCGAGCCCGCCCTGGTCCGCGCAGGAGAGCGGTGACCCAGTGGCACCTCGCGCCTTGTCGATTGACGAGGAGTGGGCGGTGATCATGGCCCTCGAGGAGGAACGGGGCCGCACACACGCGCCTGAGCAGACAACCGTTGCAGTGCCAGCAGCCACTCAGGAGGATCTGAGCTACCTCGAGCCGATCATCTATCCACACTCGAGCGCTCCGGTTAATCCGTGGCGCGCGCCTGGTCCTACGCCCGTGCCGACGAGGGATCGGTGGCGCTGGGGATGGTGGCGCTTGTGGGCCCTACCGAGTCTGGTGTGCCTTGCCGCCGTCAGTGTCGTCGTCGTTCGGCTCTATGGGGACGCGGTCGACCGTGGTGACCCCAAGTCACTAATCATGCCGTTCCTGTTTCTGGGGACTCTGTGGTGGAACTGCATCATCCATACCCTGTATGTCACCTGCGTCAGGCGCATGAATCCGTCTGCCGGCTTTCATATCGGCGCCGCGATCGCCGCTTTCGTGGTGTCCTCAGTAGCGGCGTTTGTGTGCGTGTGGGTGTTCGTGACGGCCGTGAATCTTGGCATGGTGGCAGGTGCGTAAACGGCCGATAGCGCACCCACCACGCACCAGCCCTAACATGAACCAAAAGTCGCCAGAGATCGGGTGCAGAAACCAGGTGCAAATCCAACGGTGCAAAACGATGATGGTTGACCGTTTATGCACCTCGGTATATACTGGAGGTTCACGACGGTGTTGCCGATCAATCAAGGGAGAACGTTATGACTGACGATCAGATTCGTTCCGATGAGGAAGCACGAGCGTCGATCGCTTTCGCTGACGCTGCGCTCAATCTTGCTGGGCACGTTGTTACTGACGCTCATCTTCGTGACCTGCAGTGGAAGACGGCCACGGGCGAGCTCACAGTCGAAGAAGCAGGTAGAGCGGGAGAAAGGTACCTGTACGAGAAGTTCGGGTACCCGCATGAGTGAGGATCCGAGTTGGGATGAGTATTTCATCCCAGGGACTCAGGTACTGCGCAACAAGTTCACCGGCGGCGGCGAGTTGCCATACGGGGTTGATTCGGAACGCGCGCTGCGAGCGTTGGAGGAACACTGGGCGACCTTGCGCCTTATCGAGCTCCGAAATAATCCGATCCTGGGGTTGTTTGATTACGACCACATGAAGGCCATTCATCGGCATATTTTCCAGGATGTTTACGAGTGGGCAGGCGTTGAGCGTACAACCCCGATGCTTGGTCCGTTGGTCAAGTATGGACCCGATGTGTCCGGATTCCCTGATTACGATCCGGCTGATCGCTCCGTCGCGCATGAGTACTACCGTGCCGGGCCTGAGTTGAGGCGAGCGGCCGAGCGCGAGTACGATGCGATCCGTCATGCCGACTACCTGCGCGGCCTGGACGTCGATGATTTCGTCGACGCATTCGCGCAACGATGGGCCGCCATCAACCAGGTTCATTCGTTTCGCGAGGGCAACACTCGCAGTCAGTTCGTGTTCTTCTCAGAGCTCGCTCATCATGCAGGCTATTACGTGGATGCCGATGCCTTCGCTCCTGTGTCCCAGGCGCAGATCCTCGCAGGGGTGACCAACCCGCTGCGCGATGGGCTGGTAGCTGCGCGTTTCTACTACCAGGACCGCCACGATGCTGGTCCTATGGCGGAAGTGTTGTCCTACGCTGTTCGTCCCCTCACCGAGGCGGAGAAGCAGCACCGACCGATCGTGCCCGTTGAGGCGCGCAGGGCTCGTGCCGTTACGTCGGTCGCGTTTCCGGCGGGGGTGAGGCCTCCTGGCCGCGCGCATGTTCAGCGTGCGGATGAGCTGTCGGCACGGCCGTATACGCCGACGCAGCATGACGGGTACACACGTTAGGGCGTGCGATAACCAGATTGAGGTTGTAGGAGGCTAGTGTGGCGACCATCGGGTACGCGCGAGTGTCGACGCGCGAGCAGGCCACGGACGCGCAGGAAGCAGAGCTGCGGGCGGCCGGCGCGCAGCGGGTGTTCGTCGACCACGGCGTGAGTTCTCGGCTCGAGCATCGGCCCGCGTGGGACGCGTGCGTGGACTATCTGCGTGAGGGCGATATTCTTGTTGTCCGCGCGCTGGATCGGTTGGCAGGCTCAGAGAGAATCGCGATCGAGGTAATCCGGGATCTGGGCAAGCGTGGGGTGCGGCTCCGATCATTGACTGAGCCGTTCCTTGACGTGGATGCGTCCACGCCAATGGGTGAGGCAATTATCGGGATCATGGCCGTGTTGGCCCAACTACGGGTGTCAACGATTCGGGAGAATACGCGCAGAGGTCTCGCTCATGCGCGCGCAGAGGGGCGCGTTGGCGGGAGGCGGCCACGGGTGACTGGGGATCGCCTGGAAGCGGCCAAAGCAATGTTTCAGGCGGGAATGACGCATAAGCAAATCGCATCGACGTTGGGGGTGCATCGGTCGACGGTGACTCGAGCACTCGCCAAGCATCGTGATGGATCCTAGTGGTGCATCCACTTGGGTGGTGGGGTGGTAGCCCAGTGGGCTACCACCCCACCGTGTTGTTATGGGAGGGTTGGGCCGCTGATGAGGAGCGCGAAACCGAGAACGATGAGGGCGAGTGTGCTTGTTCCGATTATCCCGCGCGGTCCTCGTGTGGTCATGATGCGCATGCAGCCGACGATGATGAGTAGGGCGCCGGTGACGCTTGTGAGTGACCTGTATGCGCTGTCGTCGGGGTTGTGGGCGGCGAGGTAGGTTGCGCCGGCGTAGATCGCTGCAGCTACTGCGAGGAAGATACCGATCCCGACGACCTGATAGATCATGGTGGGAAGCCACCGTTGCGATGCGGATCCCGGGCTACGGCCGGGGCGCATCCCTGGCAGTGTGCTGATCGAGTATCCGGTGAGGGCGATGACGATGCCGCACGCGATGTGAAAGAGGATAGCGCTGTTCATTGATGTGTCCTTTCAGAGGTTGAGTGAGTCGTCAGGCTTCGGCGTCGGGGGTTCGGGTGGATGCTTTGGGCAGACGAGTTGGGTCGGGGAAGCCGGCCTTGATGAGGTCGGCTTTGGGCCAGCCGATTGTCGTGGCGGTTCTAAACGCGAGACGGTAGTTCGCAACGGCGTCGCCGAGGGCGGTGTGTGCGCTGCCGAGTGCGCGGAGCATGGCTTCTCGGTGCTCGTCTTGCTTGAGCAGTTTGTCAACCGGGTTCATGTGCGTGCGCCTTTCGTTAGTGGCACCACCGAGTGCGGTGCCTGGTACTAGTACCGTGTCGGCGTACGCGCACAAGGAGCACTGCCGCCTGTGCACAGCCGCGCATGCGCGCGCCTGCACACAGTTGCCAACGAAATCACAAGAATCGTAAGAGCAGGACATAGTCAAGTCGCTAACTTTAACGATAACACCTCGCCAGCGCTTAAGTTCCTATCCGAAGCAAGGGAATTTGAGGAAAAGGTGATGTATTGAACCTTAACCCATCACTTGACACCCCCTATTATGCAGGGTATAATTATCTTGTTGGCAGGGGAACACGTCCCCAGCCTCGCCTGTCCGAGGGGGGACATCATGCCCAATATCGACTCCTGTATCGAGGAACTTGTAGCAATGTCGATCGAAATCACCTGGCCAACCGGCCATATCACAGCCACCAACACCGCCGACGTAGAGCGCCAAATTATGGAGCTTCAAGACTTTGGCTCATATCCCCTCTGGGAATGGGTTGAAGGTGGCGATGAATGGGACGGGGAGCCTGACCAATGGCTCCGTTTCGATGACGTCGTCGGAGGCAGTGACAATACGCCCCCGCGCATCGACGCCGCGGACCTCAGAGAATATCTCGCGTGGTCACTCAACGGCGCCATCGCGCCCGAGGATATCGTCATCCGCATCGGAGGCAACGACGCCCTGCGCATCACCCCCGCCGAGCTCAAAGCCCGCCGCGAAGCCCTCGGCTACACCACCGACGACATCGCCAAAGCAGCAGGCGTCAATAACCGCAGCCCTCGAGCCTGGGAATCCCGACGTGAACCCGTACCCGTGCGTATCCGCGCCCTCCTTGACGACCTTGAAGCCGAAACAAACGCCGTCATTCACACCGTGCGCACCGCCATCGCCGCCTACCAGGAGCAGGATCCCGGCGACCTCGCCATTATCACCCCTGCCACTGACAGCGCATATCGAACCCGCTGGCCACACGCCGCCCACACAGCCCGCTGGTGGCGCGCCGCCATCCACGCCGCCACCAAAGGCACCGCCGTGCGCCTCATCGACAATGACGGCGCACTGCCCCTCACCATCATGAATACCATCCAACCCCCACAACGAGACGAAAGTGAGAAACGGGCATGAGTGACCAGATATTTTCCATTTTTGTTGGAGTTGGACTCGTCGTTATTGGGGTTTTGCTTGTGGTATATGAATTCCTTTGGTGGCTTAAGCTTACTAAGCTTCGGTGGCCACTAGCCATTATCTGCTTCCTGTTCGAAATGGCTACGGTTGGAGTTGCCGTCTACGGCCTGATTCACTACAACCATGTTCTGAAGATAGGACTGCTTTAATGGATATTATTGGCTTTATGGATAGGGTAATCGTGCATTCGACGTGCGTTGTTGCCCTTATTGCGCTTCTGGGGATGGCGCTAGCGTTCACGCGGTGGAACTATCTTGAAAATCGAGTTCCTGTCGTTGTTTCCTCCATCTCTCTACTGCTCTGTTGTGTAGGGGTGGCCTATCTGCTTCGGGGGCACAGTATTACGGATGCTGTGTTCGGCGTTGCCTGCTTTATCTGGATAGCCGTGTGTGTCGCAACTTCCTATGCGTTCGGCGAGTGGTGGCGACAACTATACGCTTTCTCTTGCAATGAGAACACCAAGAACCTACCCGCTCTCATAGGCGCAGGCGTAGTGGTGATACTGGGTGGCGTCGCCTGGGTGTGCTTGCTGCAATGGATCCTCACCTAACAGCAAGCAGCCACTATCGCAAAGCAACGGCGGGGCCGGAGGTGTTGAACACCCGGCCCCGCCGTCATGCATTCCATCCCGCACGAGTCGGGATGAGGAACGCCGAGCATTCCTGAACAACACCATATGGTGATGTAAGAAAAGCGACCCCATGGGTCCGATTGATTCCCAGCCGGAATGCTCGACACCCCCACAATACCCCGAAAATATGACGCGAGCAACACGATGTAGACTTGTTCGTATCGAAAAGGGGGTGAGTGGTGACAGCATGCCGCAGTGGCCAGCAGGGGTGGTCCTACCAAGTAATCACAACATGCTAATCGTTGCAATTGCAAGGGTTTTTAGCTCTTTAACGCTTGCCTTTTGGGGCCATTTTCGCTATAATAAGTAGTACGAGGCAAGGGAAAAGCCCACCGCCCGAACAACCCGAGGAAGGAGTTTCTGTCATGAACACTGACATCATCATTTCTGAGACTGATTTCGACAAGATCGCCGTGCGCAGCCCGTTCAATCCTGATTTTGTCAAGGCCGCAAAACGCCTAGGTGGCAAATGGAGCGGCGACACGAAGGCGTGGCTGTTTGACGTGCGAGATCGGGGTCGCATCGAGGATTTGCTCGCCACTTGCTACGGCTACACCGTGGCACCCTCCGGTGAGCTCGCAACGGTGCGCATCGTCCTCGACGAGGACAATGCCGGGACTAATGAAGTGTTTTTCGTGGGCCGGTGCATTTGCTGGCGCAGGGGACGGGACTTGCCGGTCAGGCTCGCTGAGGATGTTGTCATCATCGACGGTGAATTTCCTGCCAGCGCCGGGTCCGTGCGCTACCCGGCCGTCATTCGAGGCAGCTGGAAGGTCACCATTGAGGTGCGCGACGTGCCCGTCGAGGCACTAGCCGCCGAAAAGGAGCTGCGCTTCGAGCTCATCGACGCCGACACACAGGCGCAGCGTGAAGCCCTCATTGCCGAGCGCGAGCGCTTGATCGCCCGCCTAGCCGAGATCGACGAAGCCCTCAACGACTGACCAAGTGCCCCGCCCCCGTGCCAAGGGGCGGGGCACCCCTACTGCGCAGGAGACATCATCATGGAAATCACCGTTACGATCACCGACGAGGCGGGCGACGGCGGCGTCGTTACCGTGCCCCCCGATGACGTCCAGGACGTTCTCACCAACTGGTTTAGCGAGGCGTATGCCGACGATCCCAAAATCGAGGAATGCGTCGACACGGTTGCGGCATGGGCCGAAGCAGGCCGAAACGCCATCGATGTGCACGGCGTGGTTGAAGCCGAAGCCTATCTGGGTATCACCATCACGAGGGACGAGCCAAAACCGGCGCGAGAGCCGAACTTTCGCGGTGTCCTATCACCCGACCTCGTTGAGCGGATTACGCGCGACAGCTTAGAGGCCGCCCTGACAGCAACAGGGGGCATCATCGGCACCGACGTCGAGGACGCCCGCCTGGCCTACATCCAGGCCACGCGTGGTCTGCGTACCATGCGCGAAGCCTACAAGGCCATGCAGGACGCTACCGAAGGGCGCGACCCCGCACGCCGCGAACTCAAGCGCCGGTTCATCGACGCCTGGGAGCACGCGCACGACGAGTGGCTAGAACGGCGCGAGCGCATCCTTTTAGCCGAGCTGCTACCCGGCCGCGTCATCGAAGCCCTGCGCACAGGAATGGGTCTGAGCATCGAAGAATGGGCCGCAGACCTGAGCGTCAGCGCATCGACGGCGCGAGACTGGGAAAGCGACCGGCGACCCGCACCCGAGGGCGCGTGCACCGACATGTGGGAGATGTGGACAGCGTGGCTATCCCGCCAGGCGGCCGCCGTAGGTGTTCCTGAAGATCTCATCACGGAAAACGCAACTCAAATGCCGATAATCATGCCAGCTGTTACCAGCGTGCACGACATAAGGGCCCGCCTCATCCTCCTTGCAGGCCAGCAGGTCACCATCGACCCCGGCCCGAAGATTCAGCACGACTTCTCAACAGAACCCGGCTACAACTGGTAGCACACAGGCCCCCGGCGCGCGAGCGTCGGGGGCCTGATTTTGCGCCGAAAAGTAGACATCAGCACCCAAAAGGTATATACTTATACCATCAGGAAGCCATTAAGGGCACGCCTGGACCGCTCGAAAGGAGCATTTCATCATGGCTGGTTACAACTGGTTTGCAGGCAAGCCCAACAACGCTGTGCGGGCTGAGGAAGCCGAGGACAAGGTCACCAAGTCCAAGATCACCGCCGCATGGCTACGCGAAAACGGCATTGACGAGACGGTGACGTTCATTAAGTTCCTCATCAAGGCCGATGTCATTTGGCCTGATGAATGGCACCACACGTCCAAGTTCTTCAACGAAACTGACTACTACAGCGCTGAATCCATCAAGGAGCACCTCACCACCCTCGAAGAGGGCGGACACCTGACCATCTGGCGCGAGATGTCCAAGATTCCCGACCTGCGACGCGCAGACGAGTTCACAATTCGCCAAGAATTCCTGCGCAGGCTCAACGGGCAGGACATGTTCGGGAACACCGAACCGACCTGGCAAAAGGAAGCGACGCCCGACATCGAGGCGTAAACATCAGCCCGGGCCTCGATATGAGGCCCGGGCGCACCCAAGAAAGGACGCACCATGCCCGACGCAACCGATTTCGAGGGCATCAACATCATGATCCGACGCAAGGGCCTGGGAATGTCCCAGGCCGAGCTTGCCGACATGCTCGACACCTCGCAGATCACTATATCCCGATGGGAAACCGGTGCACGCACGCCGCACGACCCTCTGACAATTCACATCCTGTTTGACGAGTGCGAAGAGAGGTTCTTAGACCTCGTTGACGAGCTCGTCAGCGTCGCCGAGGACGAAGAAAAGCTTGCCAACGCGCCGGAGGTTGCCTACCCGATGTACCGCACGCAGGCCGAGTATGTGGAGCGGTGCCCGCACGCCAAGCGACTGCCCTACCTGGGCATGTATCAAATGGCCGTTGCACAGGCGGCCATGCTTGTGCGCAGCGACGGCCAATCCCCATACTTCGAGTACATCTAACCCGCACCCCAGGAGACACACCATGCGCCAAGACGTCGACGGAAAGATGAGCGCCGCCGAAGCCCGCGAGCACGGGTACCTGCCCACCGCCGAAGTACCCGCCCTTATCGGCGTTAAGCGCGAGCTGCGCGAGCTCGGCAAGACCATGCGCCGCGAGGGGCTGCGCCCCGTGCGCGTCGGTCACGCCTATTGGTGGCATGAACCCTCTGTCATCGAGTGGGCGGAGCAGCGACGCTGGATACGTCCCCAAGGATCACCCGCCAACCCGTGCTCGGCCCCTGGCTGCGACCGCGACGCGATCTCACACGGACTCTGCCTCAAGCACTACAAGCGGGCACGCGGAAAGCACGCCGACGAGCCCGCACCCCGCATCGGCCAGCCCGTCGGGGCGGGGATGTATGGGCATATCAGCGAAGACGCTGAGGGGCGACTCATCTGCCACGAGTGCGGCAAAGCCTACCTCAGCCTCGCCGCTCACGTGTACCTAGCGCACGGCATGACCGCCGCCGAATACCGCGAGACCTACGAGATTCCCCGCACGACAAAGCTCGCCGCCCCCAGCGTGCGCGAGCGCATAGGGCTCAGTGCTGCCCACCCTGAGAATCTGGCGCGGCTTGCTAGGGCTCGTGATCCCCAAGCCGCCGCCGACGCGCGGACTGCGGAGACTTTCAGGGCGATTAGTCGAGCTAATCGGGCGAGGCGCAATAGAAACAGCGATTCCGAGTAGCAGGCTTGCTCTTATTCATCGAAGCAGGTCCTGGACCGTGATGAGGTTCTTCGCCGCCGCGTGATCTCCGATTTCTCTCAGGGGCGCACGCCTCGCCAGATCAGCGGGCGCCTGAGCGAGGTGCCAGAACCGACCGATTGTGGCCATATGCGCGGGGAATACTACGTATTCCCCGCTAGAGCAGTCCAAAAACCCTGGCCAAAACAAAGACATGGCCAGAACCAGACCTATACGATTGTGGCCATGAGTATCACCGGATACGCGCGAGTGAGCACAGCAGACCAAGATCCAGCCTCCCAAATCGAGGCCCTTCGCACCGCCGGGTGCGATCCCATCTACATTGAGCACGCCAGCGGCGCCACCATGGAACGCACACAGTGGAGCGAATGTAACCGAGGGCTCGGGCGCGGAGACACCCTCGTAGTCGTGCGCATCGACCGCCTCGGACGATCGCTCGCAGACCTGGTGAGCACTCTTGATGACCTCGGAACGCGAGGCGTGCATTTCCGTAGCCTCACCGAAGGAATCGACACCTCAACAGCCCTGGGACGCATGTTCTACCAACTCGCAGGTGCGTTCG
>ERZ772779.160-NODE-160-length-32981-cov-8.026666_pt1 | contig 32981 bp, 55 predicted proteins | sample MGYA00511360_ERZ772779 | MGnify/ENA primary metagenome ERZ772779 (study PRJEB29015, sample SAMEA2738112) | human oral metagenome | biome: human oral; feature: human-associated habitat; material: saliva | place: China | collected 2231 ...
CTAACTCTTTTGGTACAGGTGCATTAGGGAATAAATAATCCCATGCTTTACGGCTAAAGCCAAAAGCGATACCCAAGCCTTCGCCATTAGCACGAATACTAACAGAACGTTTAATGGCTTGAATACGATCAGCCATATCTTGAATAACTTCTAATTCTGCATCGCGATCTTTACGATTTAATAATAATGTTGTGAAATTGACACTTTGACCAGCATCTTTATATACATCTTGTGTTCTAGCTACATCTACTGCCATTTGGAACCTCCTAATGAGAAATAGTATTATATACCAATCATAAGTGATTACTAATTTATTGTCTATGCAATATTTATCAGAATAAATTTATAAAGACTTTATTTCAAAAGAAAAACCCGCACCGTAGTGCGGGTTTATTTTGGTGGTGCATATGACACGCTGTACGAACCATTTTTATATTGCACAATCGAGATACCCATTAAGGTTAGTGATACCTTTTTAAATAAGTTCCTTTGCACTTTCAATTTTAAATTCTTCTGATGGATTCCAAATTTCCATGAATGTGTCAAAATTGTTTTGACTTCTAAATGTAACTACCTGATCAGCCCAGCCACTTACATGACCTTCTTTAGGCAATACAGGAATATGATTCCAATCTAATGCACGTCTTAAACTTTTATATCCATCTTCTTGTAATTCTGTAATATCTACAACATCATCAATATTATTATGCTCACAAATATATTCGTACAAGTCTTTTACAGTCATTCTGATTTTCATGGTTCCATACACCCTTTCCATGCCTTGTTTAGTAACTAGCCATGTGCCTTTAGATTTTCGGCACTCATTTTTTGTAAATCTAGGTGGTGTGTTTCGTTGTCCAGCACAAGCCTGTTTAATCGTTACTGGACTAATCCCCCACCTTTCAGCTGCCTCTGCTGATGTCATTACATCTTCAAATTTCATCTAATCACTCCTTATTTTGATTACATTATACATCGAATACGATGTAATGTCAACAAAAAAATAAGCCTACTAGCAAAGATTGTTTCTAAGCTAGTAGGCTTTTATTTATAGTTGCGTATATCCACCATTACACGCTATGGAGATGCTCGGATCACCTCAATCTTTTGTAACTAAATAAATTACAGTTCCACCCAATAGGATATTTAATAATTTACTATTTCGTTGTTGGATTTTCGCTTTTTTGATTTCGTTCTTCTGCTGTTCTAAGTATATCTCGGCTTTGGCCAATGATAGTTTTTGCTCGTTCAGCATCTGCTCTTGCTTTTGCAGTAAGTTCCGCGCCTCTGTCAATTGCATTTTCTGTTCGTTGATTAAGTTCAATGCTTGTGCTAATTCGTTCTTCTGCTCGCTCGTTGAGAGTTTGGCTATTTTCAACTGCATTTCTAGCTCGTTGATTGTAGTCAATTGATTGTTGATTGTATTCTCGAGCGTTCCGAAGTTCGTTTTCAGCGTTGCGTATTCCTGTGGTGTCAATGTTACTGGTTCTGTCGGTGTAGAACCATACACAGGCAAGGCAAATAATGATAAGAATAACAGGCACACTCCAAGGATACTTTTCTGTAAAATGTTTGATTTTAACATACATATATACTCCCCTTAGCCCAAATCATTCCAACGTGCAGCATAGCCTCGTACATCAACATGTACGAAATCTTGATAATAATAGCACCCTATGCCATCCGCCCCACATTCCTCGGCAACTTGTGCAAGGTAATCAACATCAATGCCGTCATACGTGATGTCGGCTGCCGTTCCCAATACATGTTGAGAATTAGACACACCGCCTACTTCTGCATTATGTTCAGGGCAACGATATCCACTTAATACTTCAATAGGCTGTCCAATACGTTCACGAATAGCGTCTAGTAAATCAACTAGTCGCTTGTCAATAACATGGTCTAACACACTATGACCGCTACTATCTACGCCATGCCTTTCGCACTTACACGCAAATTCGTAATCATCAAAATATATACCAATTTTCATTATATGCACCTCTGTTTCTACTTTTAACGATAATTTCATAGTGATTTTATCGTTATTTCCAATATTCCATTATAAAAACCACGCCCAATGATATGAGCGTGGTACTATACTATGTTATTTTTTTAAAATCATATCTACTTTTGAATGAACAACGTCAAGCAGACCAGCTATTGTTGCATTTCCGCCATCTCTCATATTTTCAAGGATAGAAAGAAATTCAACTGACCCAAGATACAGCCATACTAGATTTACAGCAAACGCATATGAACCTGCCATGTAATCAAAGCACCAAGCAGCACCAGTAGCTAGACAATATGTTAAAACTTTAGTAATAAAAGGCTTTCGCATATGCTTAGATGAGATTAAGCCTTTACCCCATGCTGCAGGAATGGCTATATATTTATCATAACCGCTTATATTTTCAGAGTTAGCACCCATATCGACTAGCATTTTATAACTAATCGCCGACCACCGTGTAATTAAATCTAGGAATACCAATATAATGAATATCCCTAATACTTGGATGTGTTTCAACCCTAAAATATATATTGCCACTTCTGCAATGACCGCAAGTATAGCCTTAATAGCAAAAGATTCAGATAATGATCTCCACGCATCTCCAAAGAAAGTAAGTACTTCTTGCATTTATTCTCCTTTCATTGATTCATCCAAATCCATTAATTCGTTACGAATGCAATCTTGTGTAGGACAAGTGCCATCTTCATTAAGAGTGGCATAGCACCATTCGCAAAATTGCATTACAGGAATATCGCTTTTTACTTCCATGATTATTTCACCGCCTTAATTTTTGCTAACATTTCCATATTTAACTTCTTGTACTGTTCTTGTAAGTCAGTAATATCACCATTGATCAATCGCCTACGTAGCACCATTTGTTCTAGCGTTTCAAATCGTGCATCGTAGTATTTTTTTATATCCGCTATTTTATCTGCTTTAGTTGGTTCATATGTAGTAACAGGAATATCAATGAATTCACCATTTACATATGCTTTACCACTTGTGAATTGTTCCTGCATTTTACTATCACCTGTTACGATGTTAGCAGTTGGATAAGATTGTTTCGCCAACCGCTCTGTTTCTTCTAATGTGTCAGCATGAACACCAACCACATAAGATGTTTGGCGAACACCTTTTTCATCTAACACAAATACATAGTTCATATTATTCTCCTTTATACACCAACTACGCACCACTCAATAATAGAATCCGGTTTTAACATCGATTGATACGTGGAATGTACTTCGTAACGCATATCGGTATTAGAAATTCTTCTTGTTATAACGCTTCCTGCAGAATTTCCCCAAAACACGGAGTCATCACTCGCCATAATCGCAAACCCATGGAATAAATGGCTCGTTGTAAACGAAATTGGAAATACGACTCGATTGGTAGTATTAGCTAAATTATTTACATCTGACTGTTTTTGTTCACCAGCTCGTTGACGTCCGCCTTGAATAATGAAATTGCCATATTGTTTACCCAAGCAGATATACCAAGAATTAATATTGGAGAAGTCAAAGCGTATTCCGAGTTCAGTTTTCTTTGAATCAATAGCTTTAATTACATCATCAGCATCTTTAATCTTTAAATTGCTTAATAATGTTTTAACTAACTGCAACGACGTGGCTTTCGCTAATGAATCGCTATTATCCACATTGGTAATCATATCATTGACTTGCTGAATGATTGCATTAAACCGATTTTCATGGGCTTGTTCACTTTCGTTATGACGCTCCATTTCACCAGCCGTGATATAGGCCGCATCACTGCGTTGTACAATAACGTTCGCCGCATTATCAACTGCAATAGTTACTTCAAATACCTTAGAATTAATAGGCGTATCTTTTGCTGGAATATAATCAACAAAGTTACCACCATTTGTGTAAGCGATCATAACCGCCGTACTATCATCTTCTCCATCTAGTTTTGCAAAAACACCGATTTCACGAGCATAAAAGCCGTGTTCAAGGTGTTCATTACTTAATGCAAAATCTAACTGGAATTGTCCTTCTTTTACAAATCTACCAGGAGATGCAAAAGGCAACTCTAACAACGGATTAATAACATTTTCCATTATTTCAATATTTTGATTCGTTAATTGTCCATCGCCAGTCACTACTTTAATCGGCTTTAACGCTTTACCAGTTGCATTTGATTTAGCAATCAAAATGCGTCCGTTTTTAGTTTGAGAAATACTAGGATATTTCGCCATGTTACCCCCTATATTTGAATAATTTCCTTAACATCAACAACACCACCAATATATGTATTATTTGATGTTTTCAATTCATCAACGTTTACTTTTGCATCAATTTTGATGATTTCCTTAACATCAACAACACCACCAATGAATACAGATTGTGATAGTTTTGTTGTACTTTTAAATTTGATTAATAGATTTTTAGGAATAATTGGCTCGATGTATTCCCAAACATTAAATAGTAGGTATTCGTTGCCTGGTTTGAAATCTAACCAATATTCGTATGCGATGCCATTTACACTATGAGTTACAACACTTTTTCCATACCTAAAATCAAGCATTTCTTGTACTTTAGGCATAGTAAAAGGACGTTGACCGATTAATACAGAAAGTATCTCGTTTCTACGTCCTTGTGTGTCTTTTAAATTAATAGGTGAAATATCAAGTATTTTCTCCCATGCATCTAGTCCATAGTCTGATGCGGTATAGATGTATTCTTCCTTGAATATTCCAAGCATTAATTCCCATAGTATATTTAATTCTGCGTTTTCTACACGATACACTTCTTGTATATCACGAGAATCACGAGTTAATGGAACGGCAAATTGTGATATATCTATATCACGCTTAAATATTCCAAAATCTGTAATCATACAGCCACCAAATTAATCGTACCCATTACAGGGATTTGATTATCCTTTAGTTCTAGCTTTGGTATATCCTGGCCATTAATCTGAATGTGTCCAACGTCTAGCACATTAGGTAGTTCAACTGTCAATGCAGTTACAATGCTAGAACGTACTGTGATGAATTGTTTTTCATCTTGTTTCGCCCATTCTTTACAACGATTTATTAAGCGTTCTTTGATAGCCGTTTCAATAGCATTCTTGATTTCTGCCACTTGATGGCCTTGTATCATAGTTACTTCAATTGTGTAATTAATCGGAACAGGTTCAGCATTAACTACTGTTACAGTATGCCCGATAGGTGCTAGTCCGTAGCCTTTACCTTTAGGCATCGGATCTATAACATTCTCAACTTCTTTGATAAGTTCATCATCTGCTGGGCCGTAATCACTGTTTAACACTACCAATTTAACAGTACCGCCACCATTCCAACATCGGTATACCTTAACACCACCAACACCAGGAATGGCTAATACTTTTTCTTTATAGTCAGCACCATTACCGCCATAGGCTTTAGATTTCAAAGCCTCAAAGTAGCGTTGACGGAATACTTCTGTTTCTTCCTCATCTTCTCCTGGTGTGATATTTTTCAAGATTTTAGCGGTAGTTAAGCCGTTAATACCTTGAATTGGTGTGATATCACCAGTTACAAAGTTAGGGGAACGTCCAAATTGTTCGCAACGCATTTTATATTTATGCTCATCGGCACTCAATACTTCCGTTACGATAAAATTGTATTCATTGTAATTAAACCTAGAACCAATAGGGATGTCCATATTGAATTGTGCCTCAAATTCCCCTTGTGTAGCTGGCTCTGGATAGATATTAAATTCAGCTGCACGTAGAATTAAGAATTCTCTATCAGCAGTCCTTGCAAACGCTTGTTTCAAAATAACATCGGCCAGAATATAGAGTTCTGCAAATTCAATACTAGCTGGAGCAGTAGCATCATAGATTACACTGCCCTCACGGCGGTCAAATTCGTCTTTGACCCTATCAAGCATTCGCTTTTCTATCCTGTCAGCCGTCATATGCTCATACAATACCGCTCACCCCTTTCTTAATCCCTTGCAATGTACCATATATAGTATCAACATCGAATTCAGTCATAACATCACCACCATTATTGCTGAATTCAAAGTTATATACCTTGGTTATTCTATCGTCATTCAGCAAGGCCTCTTCTATACGTCTTTGCAATTCAGCATACACATATGGAATAGGCTGTCCAAATAAGTCTTGTAATTCGATACCATAATTCCAACTGTAAATAATATATTGATATCGCTCTGTATTGATGATTTTATAAATTGCTTGTTCCATAGCTCGCAACTTATCTGCATAGCCTCTAATTTGGCTATCAGTTCTAAAATCAACATCATATGTATGCGATGGTTCTATATAATTTACAGTATCTGGAATTAGCGTATCATTAGTTTGTTTTGGTAAAAGTAAATTATCTGCCATTATTTAGTTGTACACCCCCTATTTGGGTTATACCAACGATCTAACGCTATATAACGTTGTCCGCCAGTTTCCTTTAACATAATGACCTTATCACCCATAACCAATTGATTATGTACTAGGAATTTCTTCCGCCCTGTGTAATCGTGGTTATGACTTGCATATTCGGCATATCCACCGCCACCAGCTCTATTCTCTGTTACATGGTCTACACTCATTTCAACAGTCCATTCACAGGTATTCTTAGTAAGAATGATGTTTTCTTCTGGGATGGTTAGATTAGGGTCTATTTTAATGGCAAGTGGCGATACACTCACCACTTCACCAACGATTACTTCCATAGGTTCGCCATTTTCAATAACATTATTAGCTATTTCTTTAATAGTGTTAACCATTTTCATATATTCACTATCCATTATGACGCCCCCATTCTAATAATCTTAGTCGGTGCCTCGTCATCATGCCATGCATAATTTGCGTTACCGTATTTCATAGCATAGCCACGGCTTGACGAATTACCAAAGCAACCGCCAGCACCATCAGCAATTACCACATGATCATCATCACCATAAATCAACAAATCGCCTTTGTTAGCGTATCCGTTAAATTGTTCCGTAACATAACCTTTAGCCTCAAGGTTTTGGCGAAGTGTAGGAACGGATGCCGTTCCCTTGTTATATTCAGCAGCAAGGTCTTTATTGTAGTATGAACCAGTCGCACATACTGTATCAGCACACCCAACGCTGCCATATTGAGATACACGCCCATCATTAGCACTAAATGCAGTATCAACCTGTCCAGCAGTGCCACCAGCACCAGTAGCAACGGCACTATTAGAGCGTGTATTTTTAGCCGCATCAATCTTTTTGACTGCCTCGGCATCTTCATCTTTTGCTACTTCGTATGTTGCATCATTTTCAACGTACCGTAAGTCTAAATCCATTCCGTGAAATCCTGTTTTAAATGTATGCGTAACAGATGTTACCATCATGTAATTATTGACAATCATATCCCCAAAGTTTCGATTGATATACACCAATGAACCGCCACGTACACGTACATCACCAATGACATTTTTGAGTTTAATCTCACGGCTTTTCTTATTCTTATGAGCCATAATTGCTTTAGCTTGTGCTACTGCATTAATATCTTTCTCTTTAGGAATGAGTAGATATTGCAATCTACCCCATTTCTCGATATTTTTATCGTCTTTAGCAATAAATGTATTCTCTAAACTGCTTGATGCACCATTTGGAACAGTACGCACGATTTTTACATAGTTGTATGTATCCTTATCGATGGAAGTGGTATATTGCACATCTTCCATGCACTCATCATCGATGTATATGTCTGTTTTCATAGTTTCAAATGATGCTAATCGTAATTCACCAGCATCATCATACAGATGATAGAATGCATGGTTAGGTGTGTATATAGCCGTTTTATCGAGCAATTGACATATCATTTCTTGTAATGACTTATCTTTGAATATAGTTTGAGGCTTTTCAGGTGTTTTCCACACAGTATCATCCATGTAACCGCACTTTAATCCAAAATCATCAGAAACCATCTTGATAAATTCAGTTGCCGTCATTGAACCAATAACATAGCAATCTTTATTTTTCAAGTAACGTAACTGATCATAGCAAGTAACCGATATAGCATTCTTGCCATCACGTTGCTTTTCAAATATATACCCAAAGAATACAGCACCACCATTTAAAGTAAATTTAACTGTATCACCCTCTTCAAAATTTAGATTAGGGTCTTTAGGTAATTTAAACGTCATTTTACTTGGAACACAATCAATCGCCCTTGTTATCTGTACATCATCTTGCGGTTCTACTAGCCACAAATCACCAGTACTTTTATTTCTGATAGTTAATTCATAGTGCAATTGCATTGGCATAGGTATTGGAGTGATAACACCATTGATTTGAGATTTTTCAACAGTTTTGTTTTCTTCTACAGCCATTCGTTATTACCTTCTCGTTTTAGTTGGATAACTTGACCTACACCCAAGATGGCTGGCACTGCTATTTTGTTAAGTGCAGCAATTTGGAATAAGTTTTCTGTATTCCCTAATTGCTTTTTAACAATCTGTTGTAGTGTTTGCCCTCGTGATACTTTGGCCGTAGATGCTACCGCCTTATTATCCGTTGGTCTATCCTGTTTAACACTACCTTTTGCCGTACCATCCTTATCAGTTTTTACCTCAATGCGTTTCGCTCCCCAATCTCTCCATTGTTTCAAGGATATATTGGCGTACGAATCAAAGCCGTTATCCGCATCTTCTTCAATGACATAGTTTTCAAGCGTACACTTCATATTAGTCATAGCTAACATTTGTCCGCCTGGTTTCATTCTTACTACGATAAATTGAAATCTTGTCTTAGTGGTTTTTAGCTTTTCAAGTTCATCAATGTAATATTTAGCTTTCTTAGACTTAAACAACATTGATTCATTGAATGGATAGTCAGAGTTAGGCAATAAGAATCTAAAAGAAATATCGGTTAAGCCAGCTGGTTTTATGATGTTGACCTCGCCTTTTCCTAATAGGTCTATAGTTTCATTTTTTCCGTTTATTGTTGTAACCAATTCCTTAGGGGGGATTGGTATTTGCATCGTTCCTAAATAGAAATAGTACATTTATATCCCCTCTCTTTGAATTGCAAACGCATCTTTTAAGCCTTTTGCGATTTGACTTGTAAATCCATCTAAATCAGTACCATTATTGATTTCAACATCGTTATTCATTTGAATATGGATAACATTGGCATCTTGCCATTTCTTCAACGATTTATCGATAGCACTTTCACGTAAGGCCTTGATTTCTTCGTTTGTCATATCAATTGAATTAGCAATTTTACCTGTGTTTTTAGCAGTTTTACCAGTATTTTTCTGCGTTTTATCTGCATTATGATCTGAACCAGGTGTAATTTTGCTAGCATCGAATTCTTTCGGCTTATTGATTTCTGGCATCTTAGGAATTAGATTTTCCAGGCTTAAACCAGCACCTACACCATATCCCTCTGACATAGCTTGTAATGGGCTTGTGTAATCCATCTTATTCATAACAGTATTTTCACCGCCAGCAATCTCAAAACGTTGGAGCATCCCTGTTGAATCGCCAACTTCATCGACTTTTACACCAGGAATCTTATTGATAGCACCGATAATATCGTTAATACGCTGCTTAATGTATCCCCAAATGCCATTCCATATATCAACAAATAAGTTGCCAACTGCACGCAATGGGTCTTTAAATACATTAGCCAAGAAATTGACAAATGCTGCGATGATATTCCAGCCAAATGCGAATACGTTGTAAATAACAGAACCAAACGCATAGAATGCAGCAACTACAATGCCCAAGATGCTTATATTGGTATCGCAGAAATAATTAATGACTTCAATCGCTAAATAGAATACCGCAATAACAGCCACAATTAAGCCGATTATCCAAACTAAAGGGCAAGCATACAATGCAGCATTTAACCCCTCTTGTGCTACTATCATAGCCAATATTGCTGCAGTTTCTATCCAATCAGCCGCCGCCTTTACTGCCATAGCACCAGCGGCAATTATAGTCCTAACTGCTGCGATACCAGCTTGAATTGCATAATAAGCCATTACACCACCTAATACAATCATAGCTAAATACATGATAGACGAGTGTTGACGGATAAAGTTTGATAACGTGTTAAAGGCCCATATAGAGGTATTAATCGTTTCACCAACCACACCTACAAGCCAATAGAATACAGGTGCCACAGTTTGAATGGCTCCTGTTACGTTATCAACTAATTCACGTATTCCCTCATTATTGGCAAGGTCAGAAATACGTTGGAATACAGGTTCAAATGCTTGAACCGCTTTATTTTTAATCGACTGCATATGATCACCCCAAGTTTTCGGTAATGATTCAAACTGCTTTTCGATTTCAGGCATATTATTCATGATAGCGTTTTTTATCACATCAGCAGTAACTTTACCCTCTGATGCTAGTTTTTTAAGTTCGCCACGAGATACCCCCATTGATTTAGCAATGATATTCTCAATCATTGGAGCATTTTCGGCGATTGAACGGAATTCATCGCCTTGTAACTGCCCACTCGCTAGACCTTGCGTTAATTGGAGCATAGCGTTTCTTTGTGCCATTTTCGATGCACCACCAATGGCGAATACCTTTTGAATACCTTCCATGAATTCTACGGCTTGCCGAGGGTCAGGGAATGCATCATGTGCCGATTGTGATACTTGAATTACCGCATCAGCCATATCCATATATCCGCCTCTTGCACGTTGAGCAGATTCAAATATTTGCTTATTTAGATAAATGGCATTTTCTTGACTGCCTGCCACGAGTTTCAATCTAGCTTGTACGCTTGCCCATTCTGCAGCCGTATCTGTGATTGAATCAATAGCACCCCTAACCATTCCAACACCATTCATGACTGCATTTGCCAATAAGTTACCAGCAAAGCTATTCATGATGCCACCAAGGCTAGCTTTTAGCGTTTCGCTTGCATTTGATAAGCCATTCATTTTGTTGTGCAACGTGTTCATTGATTGATAGGCTTTTGTAGTTGCATTTGCGGCTGCATTCATTGCGTTAGGAATATTAGTTGATAGGCTTATATAGTTTGAAAGTGTAGCCATTCATTACCCCCTTTTTGCCTTATCCAACTCTTTTTGCTCATCTTTTGCGTGTTGTTGGATAAAAGCAATTACTACCGCTTTTTCATTTATACTCATTTCCGCAAAAACAGAAGGTCGCATATGGTATTTAACAAATGCCAAATATGCGAACATCGTTTCTGTTTCATTGGAATCTAGGAGTTTTTTACCTCTTTTACCTTATCTTCCATGCCAACATCATAGCCTTGTGCCTCTGTTACGGCTGCTAAAAGGTCAGCATATTCGCCAGGTGTGAGCATAGCTTTAACTAAATCAACAGGCTCAGTTACACCCCAACTATCTTGTAATTCTGCATCATACAAATTAGGATATGTAATTGCTTTAGACAATACATCTTCATTGTATGCAGTTGCATCAAAGCGTTCTTCCGATTGACGTGTGATGCGGTCTGTAATACGTTTAGTGTATTTTTTACGCATTTTTTCAGTTTCATCAGTAGCTAATGTCTTGATTTTCCATGCGATAGGCTCACCATTAGCACCTTTAATGCGTTTAGATGCCACATATTCAGTTTCATTCACTACTTCAACATTTTGTTTTAAAAATGCACTTAAATTTTCAGCCATTGTAAATTTCTCCTATACAAAAAAGGGAGCAAGCACTAAGCTTGCATCCCATCTAATTCATCAAAGTGTTCAACATATTTAACACCTTCATAAGTGAAATTATGTTCTTGTTCAATATACTTGCCGTCAGCATCGAATTCTGCTGCCGTTAATTCATCAAGGTTTACACCTTTAAGAATTACAGAGCGTCTACCAGCTTTAGAAGTTGGATCATGATTGACTACTTGCATGTCAAAGTATGTATCAACACCTGTTTTCAAGTATTTTTCAACCATTTTGTCAAATAAAGCTGTGTTATGGTAAATGGTCAAACTACCGTTATATTCAACGGATGTTGATTTATTACCAGCACCAATACGGCCTAAAATAGCCACTTTTTCTTTGTTTTTCTTAATTTTTGCAGTAAGTTTTTTTGCTTGGAATAGCAAATATCTATTACCGCCAGTTACGATATAGCAAGATGCCAATTTGGAAGAAACTACATCGCCTGCATCCATCGTTTTTAAAGCATCTAAAATTTCATCTGCCATGTGTTACCCCCTACGCTACTACTACAGTCATGTACAATTTTTCCATAGCTACTGTTGGTTGTAATTGTACGTTAACCAATACATCTTCTTTGTTATCACCTTGCGTTGGTACTGGGATGTCCTTATCATCAAAGTTTTGGATAGCACGTACCTTTTGATATTGTTCAGCAAGGTATACCAAATCACCCCATAAGGATTCACGGCCAGCTTGGTCATTAGGGGATTTATCAAGGCGTGTTTTATTAAATAATCTAGCACTATCAATCGCCCAATTATCAAGTACACGAATGACTTGGTTGAAAGAGAAATCTCGGTTTTTAGCTTTGCTAAATTCTGTGAATGTGTTGATATCTTTCAATACACGCGCATCGCCTTGAATGTTGCCACCTACCGCATCAGTTACACTGTGGAACATGAACATACCATCTTTAATAGCTTGTTCAAGTTCATACTGTTTGTATTTCACATTTACAGTATATTCGCCATCATAGATCATATTGCCTACTGTTGCATTGATATTACAAGATGCCTCTTGTCCTAATGTCCAGTAAACCAAAGAGCCTTTTTCAGCACCTACATCGGTTACATCATTAAGGATAGAGATAACACCTTCATAGTTGACTTTAGTCTTACCATGAATCACTAATTGGAATTTAGCACCGCTTTGCTCACGGCAACGTTTTGTAAATGCTATAAGTAAGTTTTTAACAGTATCATCAGAACCAGCATAACCGATTGTATTAAAGTAGTAAGGTTCAAGCATATCAAGGCCATCTTGATAGTTTTGAACAGTTACCGCACTACCATTTGTACCGCCAGTCAATGCAGCATATGCACTAGCAGTCAATGCACCTGTTTTAGTAAAGATAATGTAATCATTGTCTTTTAATTCAGTTGCATCCTTCAAGTTCTTTTGAGTATCTACTACTTTGCGAACATCACCAGTAGTAAGGTATGTATTCACAATAAATTTACCGCTATTATCTGGGTCAGCTTGTACAGATACACCCAAATCGTTACCACGAATACCCTTATATTTTGCTTTACCGATTGTGCTTGTAGCTTGTGCACCATCGGAATTTAAGCGGTAGAAATAGCCAGTTTTTAAGCCACGGAACAAATCACGTAAGCCTTTCATTTTTTCATGGCCATAATCATAACCAAAATACTTTTGACATTCTTTTTGGAAAGTATCGTTATCTACACGGAACACTTCACCGCTAGGGCCCCAATCAAAGGCAAGCATCATAGCACCAAATCCACGATCTGATACTTCCGCATATGCTCTGTCTTTAGATACAAAATTAATGTAAGTACCTGGCAATACTTTATTATGGAATAAGAATGTGCCACCACCTAATGCCATATTTCACTAACCTTTCACAGGCGTTTTTAATGCCTGATTTAAAATTCTATCAATATCACTATGCGTATACATCACATCTTCATCTAATAGACATGTGAGTAAATCACGATATCGTCTATATTTGTCAGATGCAACGATTGTATATGCATCAAATTGTTGTTCAGCCATTACAGGCGTTTCAACTGTTTCAATCTCTGCCATTTTTTACCCTTTCTGTTAATTCCATGTGTTTCATGCGTTCGATTGGCTTGGATACACTTCGTAAAATATTTTCATACGCTACAAAGAAATGTAATACACCATCTGACACCTTATATTTCATACCAGTACCCATAATCGTACGTTCCCCAACTTGTACGAATTCAAGCATCTGATACAACAAACTCGGAATTCCTAATAACTTTCTTGTATCTGTAACCACATCAAGATTATTGGCGTAATACATGATGTCTAAATCCAAAGAGGTATTATATAGCGTTCCAACATGTCTGCTCATACTCGGTTCAATAACCTTGATATAAGCACATGGGAATGTCATATTATTCTCTTTGAATTCTAGGTATATAGGCACATTCAATGCCTTATGTACAGTCTTAGATACAGCTGTTAATACATCAGTATCCACCATGATCTTTAACCCATTTCTTTAATGTAATCTCCATAATACGTTTAGCGTTCTTATTGACTACCTTTTCTGCTTTCTCATGCATATACGCACCATCTACCCAAGGTTTTTTTAACCTACCACCTTGCATGACACCGCCTTTAGATTGACCTATCCAAGGAAGAAATCTCCCAACCTCTTGCCTATGTCCATCATTTAGGAAGGATGCATATGATGATGTGTTAAACACCTCAACCTTACCGCTCTGATTGTTTAATTGATATTTACCAATACTCCATGATTGGCGTGTATGTTCGCTATCAAAGTATTTTGTCTGTATCTTTCCATGTTGCATGAATTTTACTGACCTTTTACCAACTGGCGTATTTAACTTTGCCTCACGCACATACACACTGGCCATGTTTTCAACCACTTTTTTATTAAATGCTTGAATATTCCCTGATTGACTTAATTTTATTAAACTATCTTTAAAATCAGTAAAATCTTTTAGGTTAAAATCAACGCCCATGCTAATGCACCTCTAAATTTTCGAGTTGCACCTCTTGATGGGTGTCATATCGTGCAGAAATTGAGGCACTGCAAAAAAATTGTTTCGTATTTCGCCCTGTAACGGCTATTCGTGAGCCTTTTGGTATGATTACACTAGGCGAACAGAAAAGGCTCGTATACTGCGTAAATTTGGGTATTTCAGCCATATTGGCAATATTCGATGTTTTGTATGACAATCTGCAAGGGTAAGGGCCGTCAATTTTGGTTGATTTCGCCATTATCCCTGTTTCTTCGTCCATTTGGTCGATTTCGGTTTCAATCGTACATTCGCAATCATAAAGTTTTTCGATTTGCTTTGTATACTTTGCTACCATTTCAGCCGTCGGAAACATGTCAATTCACCCTCTCCATAATTTACGAATAATTGAGCCATTTCTTTTAATCTGTCAGCTGCACTTTTACCGCTGAAACTTACTTGAGTGTCTCCCATTTTAATTTGTGTAGGCACGTCTAAGTTTTCAGCACCAACCAACGCAACAATATTAGTCTGCAAATACGCTCCAACCACTCGATACACTATTACATGTTCGAGTTCAGTCGGTAGCGTTTCACAATTAATAATATTCAGTACTCGTCTAGTTTCTGCAGTAATTAGGTATTCAAGAATAGGTGTGTCAGTATCAACGCTTTTATTCGTTATCTTCAGAATCAGATTTAGAATTTTTTTTAACATTCTTCACCAATCCTTTACCTTTCGTAGTTTCCTCTACTGTTGGATTTTCTTCCGTGTTCGTAGTTTCCTCTACTGTTGGATTTTTATGATATCGTCTTAATAACATTCCCATAATTTCACCTACTATTTTTTGAATGTTGCTTTTACAACTTTGGATTTATTAGTTAATGCAGCGATGTAATGTTCAGTTACTGTAATAACGTTTGTACGTTTCAATACATCACGATCAGTTTCAACTAATGCATCACGTTTCATGAAGATTGTTACTGCTGGAAGTGCTGGAACACCATCTTCTGGCTCTGGTGTAACTTGAACGATATAGTTGGTAAAGTTTCCTGCATTTTCAACGATTTTTCGAGATACAACAACGTTACAGCCAGCAACTTTACCGATTACACCACTAGCCATTACATCGTTACCGTATTTGTTTTTGTCAATAAAGTTAGGGTCTTTACGTAATGTTGCCTCTTGTGCTGGGGAAATAAACAAATATTTCACCACGCCTTCTTGTTCTTCATCGAATTTAGCAACCGCATCAACAATGCCATCATAAGAGATTGCACTTGTAGAAGTAGAAGTAAGTGTAGCACCACTCAATGCAGCCAATACATCGTTATCAACTTTAGATGCAATAGCCATAGACAACTGTTGAGCAGCTGCACCAACTGGGTCGCCCAAACCTGTAAGGATAGCTTTATCAGTCAATTCAACTGCTTTGCCAGCCTCTTTGATTTTGTAATCATCGTGAGATGCAGTCATTTGTTCTGTATCCATTGGTGTACCTTCTGTAAGGTCTACTGCATCACCGATATAACCCCATACTGGTACTGTTACGCTTTCACCTGGTTGACCTACCAAAGTGTTATCAAATGTTGCGATTTGTGTAAATTTAATTGCTTTAGGCAAGCCAGCGGACACCATATCAGCCATAACTTGCGGTTTAATCATTTGAGTAGAAGTAGTAGTACCTGTTGCAAAGCATTGCAAATCAAATGCGAATTTTTGTTTGCTCATATTTTTATTCTCCTTTTGATAATTGGTTATAAAGTTCTTGATTTTCATCGTAAAGTTTCGAGCGTTCAGCATAGTTCATCTTTGCAAATTCCTTTGATGTAATCGTAGGTGTGCCATGCTTACCGCCCTCATTGCCAGCTGGTGTGCCTGTTGGTTTTGTGTTTTCGCCAAATAAAAAAGGGTTCTCTTTCATGACCGCATCAAGTTGGTCTTTTAACCCTTTAATTTCGCCGTTTTCGATTGTTGCATCAGTTAGATCTAACAAAGCACGCACAGCTTTATTGTTCTTAGATTTGACACCACTCAATGCCGTATTCACGATGTTATCGATTTCCATGCTTTTGATTTTCGCCTCGTATTCAGTGGTTCTTTTGTCTGAATCGGCTTTCAATGCATCGATTTGTTTCTTTAGTTCATCGTTGTTAACATTGGCTTTTTGAAGGTTATCAATTTCACCACGTACCTTTGACAATTCCCCCTCTACAGATTTGAGTTTGTCATTTTTAGCGTTGAATTGGTCTTTTGATACGTAATTCTTGCCGTAGTCCTCTACCACCTTATCCGCTAATTCTTCGCTTAAACCCAATTTAATCAATTCTTCTTTAGTCATATTGACCCCCTTAATACAAATACCCATTTCGCTTTATTTTCGTGAGCCACACCTCACAATTACGGTCTTGTTAGTTATCGTCCAACAATACTAAAATGACAATTAAAAAAGCAGCCGTTAAGCTGCTTGTTAATCAATATATTTCTTTTCCCATTCTTCATAGGTGATAGCACCATCAACATCGATGCTTTTATCATCTTTATTTCTGCCTGTTCGTGTTTCACCCTCTAATCCCTCTATATAAGGGATAGTGGTAGAACGGCAATAACAATGGAATGGCGGAACAGTAACACCAGGTTTAGCATCCACACGCCTAACAATCTTTCTATCCATTCGCCTACAAATAGGCGATGTATGACTATCTAGCGTGGCTAGTATCTCCAACTTATCCACATCGAGTTCTGCCATGCTATCAAGAAATCCCTGTTCATGTACTCGTGCTGTTTCTGTTTCTACTAGCCGTTTAGCGTTGCTGTACGATGTTTTCATTCGCTTACTTAGATTATCAGCCATAGTGTCAGCACCTTGGCCAATCATCAATGCTTGCGTGAAATCATTCTGCAGGTTAGCTACTAGCTTAACCTTATCATTCCATATGCGGCTGCTGAAGTCTTGACCATCATTTGCCCATTGACTATTTACAACGCTATCCACACGCTTACCATCAATGCTATTAATCATTGAATACGTGCCTCGTTGCGTTTGTGCTGTGTACGCACTCTTATATACTGATGATCTATATACATCATCAAGCATACTTTTAACCGATACGTTTTGACTATGGGCCATAACTTCTATTTCATGCACCATATTGATATACAGCATCTGTTCACGGCTTAACCGCTCACGAATGGATGCATTAGATAGCATTTGTTGATGTTCCTTAGACATACCGAATTGTTTCGCCTCTTTTTCAAACTCTTTCAAGTCCATCTTAAAGGCTTTCATTTCGTACTTATCAAGTAGCTTTCGTGCCTCTTGCAAGGTAATGCCGTTTTCATTAGCAAATCTACGATACCAATCGTTGATGGCCTTCTCCATTCGCCTTAATGCTCGTGCATACTGTTGTTTGATTTCATCATCTGTAAGCGTTGCCTTTTGAAATGATTCATCTAGGATGCGTTCATACCGCTTTTGCCAGTAATCATTCGCCATGTTCCTCACCACCATTAGGAATTACAAAGTCAGGCATCAATTCAGCCTGTTCTTTCTTCAATCGTTCCAATTCTTCATTAGTGTTTAGTGTCCACGGATGATTAGCTACGATGGTTTCATTTGATATGATACCTACACTATTACGGCAATTGTTGATGATTTCGCCCTCATTGACTGGAGTGAGTTTATTAAATATGAATTCCACATCATCAAGTGCATTACTACCTAGGATGTTATAGTACTGTCCGATAAACTCTAACATCTTTTCAAATGATGCCTGAAATTCTACTTCAAGTTGGTTACTATCTAAATCAATATCAGAATACATGCTCATGATGTTCATCTGATTTGGATTGTTCGCCATTCTATCATCTTTTGCATCAAATCCACGGCCATTTTCTATAATCGCTGTTTTCAATGCATGAATGATGAATTGATAATTAGCCGTATTGACTTCAATATGTAAGACCTCAACACCACCATCACCATTTACAGTGTTTATTTTTACGGCTCCATACTGTGCTAGCTTTTGTCTGAAATCTGCTAGGTCTGTACCGTCATAGTTCTTTAATATCAGAATGGTATTTCGACTATCTTCCATCATGTTATCTGCTAGCATCGAATACATATCATTCAATGCATCTTGTAAACATTTAACACGATTAATAATAGGTTGCTCTATGTGATTACCTTTGAAACAGATTAAAGGCACCTGGCCCCAATCATAAAACACGTTACCAGCGTTAATATAGCGTTGCTCATCTTTCTCTTGATTGATATACAAGTTTTGATTTTGGTAGATGTAATACTTTACTTTGTCTTTTGTGTAAAACTCTACAAAGGTTACTGTCTGATTAGCACCTAGCGGAGCATACACTTCCATATCGTACATATACACAAATGCATCTAACTGTGTATGATCATCATCACGCCAAAATGGAAGAATGTTTTCAGGTTTTAATCGTTTGAAAGCAATATCACCATTTGCATTAATGTATGGATACAAGTACCCTTTACCAGCTATTTGCGAATCACTGCATACGTTTAATAGTGTTCGTTGGAATTTACGATTGAATATATCAGTGATGCGGTCATCTTCCGTTTTAATTTCAAGTGGTTTACCTAACATGTAATTTACTTTTTGGTCTACCAAATCATCGATTTTATTATCAACGATTTTATTATTCGGTAGGTTTTCGAGTTCCATCAACTTGCCATTTTCAATAATGGTAGTCCGCTTTTTATTTAGAACATCATGCTCTCCTTTGTAGTATCGCCTACCTGTTAGCATGTCTTTTCTATCTTTGCTACTTAAGAATTTTCGTATTTCACTTTGCAAGAATTCACGTTCGGAGATGCCACTATTCCCCTCTATGATTGCTTGCCACATTTCATTAGTTGTTAGCATTGTACCCCCTTACCAGCTAAATCTTGCACCATCCATAATTTCACGTAAGCCATAACGCACCGCATCAATGGTATGGTCATTATGTTTTGGATAGCTAGAAATAAAATTACCATCTTTATCCTGTGCGAATTCGTAAGACATAAACTCACGATATGCGTTAGGGCAACGCTTTTTATCTATGTAAATCTTCGCCCTATCTGATAGCCATTTGATACTAAAATCACGGCTATCTGGGCCCTTACGTACTGGATATGCTCTAATACCTAATTCTGTAAATTCTGCTATTGATTTAGGTTCTGCACTATCACAATATACAGGCCTATCGCCTACTTTATCCTTGATGAGGTTAACGACTTTCTTATTGGTTAATTTCGTGCCGTATACTTCATCGTAAATATAAATAGTATCGTGCTTTTCATCGTAGTTCATTTTCATATATACAAATGGGTCAGTCGCAAAACCAAAGTCAATGCCATGGAATACATTATCAAATGTATCTATGATTTCATCTGTGATGTCTAATTCTTCAACGTTAGGGAATACATCGCCACCTGTACCAGTTACTTCGCCCATATACTCGTGAGCGTACAGGTCAGGCCGTGCCTCTTTTAGTTTTTCCGCCTCATTAATGAATTGTTGCCCTAACCATTCCACAGGTACCATAGTGTAATCACTTTTGATTACCATCCTATCTGCATCATCTGTTAATTGTTCTACGTTTACCCAATTATCACGGCTCTTAGGTGGGTTGAAAGAATAAAAACACCAGTACTTATCACCACCACGTAATAAGGACTGGTTTATGTTTCGTATTTCATTCATGCCAGCGAATTGATCTAATTCTTCAAACCATACTATACCGACATACCCAAATGGTAATTTAATTGACTTTACTTTTTGCGGATCATCAACACCTAGGAATAATATCCGTTGCCCTGTTGGATTATAGATAATCTCTAGTGGTGATTTTTTGAAAGTAAACCTATCAGATACGCCCAACTTCTCGATACACCACTCTATTTGAGCGTATACGGAGTTTTTAAGTGTCTGCCCTACTTTACGCAATACAACCGCATGGCAATCTTTGTTATTCATCAAGGTGTCTACTACTTCAATACCAACAAATGACGATTTAGTACTACCACGTCCGCCAGTCAACCAGTAATGCGTGTGTCTATGCCGTTTAATATCAGCACTTACCACGTCAAAATGTGGAATAATAACCTCAGTTAAATCAACACGCTTGAATGTATCCTGTGTTGGCTCGTCATTCTCTGTAAGTCCGCCAGATACATTCAATACGAATTCGGCCGCCTTATTATCCCCATTGATTGCATTTACTACTTGTTTTAGTACGATGGCCGTCTGTGCCGTTATGTTTAACCCCTTAGCACTTGCAAGGCTTTTTATTTTCTCATCTACTTGGCCATCTTTTAGTGGTGTATCAAGTAATGTATTGGTTATTTCTCGCCATGTTCTCTTGGCTCTTTTCGCCTTGCCGCTAGCAATGCCACCGAGTGAACCAAGCCGTTGACGTTCTTCTCTCGGTAACTTGCCTATATCTCTTAGGTTTTGTTTGTTGATAGCTACTTGGCTCACCCCCTTTTCGTGCTATATCCGTGGTTTATGGTTATAAATTGCCTGTTTTAATAAAGTGATCTATCTTAGCCCTATATTCAGAAGTTGCAGGCCCTGAATAACGTGGACTAACTTTAAACGTTCCATCAGATTGCAACTCTAATGCCGTTTTCTTTAAACCATTTATAAAATATGTATTCGGCTTTTTGGCCCATTGTTTAACCTTGCCACTATCAATTAAACTTTGAGCGGATTTAGAGATTTTCACCTTTTTCGCACTCTTCATAGTGCTTTCTAAATTGGCAACTTTATTTTTCCACGATTTAATAGTCGCTTTTGTTCTCCTTACGGTTACTTTGCCACTATCTAAATCTCTCAAGAACGCTTTTACTGATTTAATATTTCGTGTAGTGATATTTAAATTGCCTTTATAGTCAAATAGACTTCCTCTAGCGTTATCACGTTGTATTTGGCGTTCAATCACTTGCTTTTGTTTTTCTATCTTCTGTTGCAAGCTCTTTAAACTAGCATTTTCTCTATCTGCTCTATTTTTTTCTGCACGGCCTCTAGCTTTTTCAATGTGCCATACTTGCCCTTGTCTTGCTCTCATGTTATTTACATGCTCATTAAGCCTAGAATCAAATTCAGCTTGCAATGCTGCAAGCTTTGCCTTGCTTTTCTTTGTGCCTTTGCTTTCTTCTCCGCTACCTGTTAGCGAATATCCTGCACCTCTACCGCCCATGTACTCACCTCACCATTTATAATCAATACCTTTATCTTTTAATTTAGCTATTATCGTGTCTTTCCTTAATCCAACACGTACACCCTTTATGTTGTTTTCCTTGGCAAATTTAATCAATTTATCGTATTTTGTTTTGCCTTCGTTGTATTTGTGTAACGCTGCTCGTTCACGTTCCCATTCCGCTTTTTGATATGCCTTTCTGCTCTCTAATGCACTTTTAGGAATCCATCGTTTCAAATGGATATCATGCTCACCATCTAGCGTTTCGAGTGTAAACCCTACTTTTATAGCTTTAGGCCGTTTTTCGAGTATCGTCATACCGCCCCAATGCAATTCACTATGTCTAGGATGCATTACATAATGTGGTAGTTCAATTTTATTTTGAAACCAATCTTTTACTTTTAGATCATCGTCCGCAATGCCACTTATGACAGAACCTTTATTCTTTTTGTTAAAGCCAGCACCACGGCCACCCATTATGTACTCACCCTTTCATTTTGTCAGTTACTGAATTACTGATATATGTTACATCGCAATCGAATGTATACCCAATATCACCGCCATATACGATTACGTTATGCGGTTTAACTACTTTCATGCATTCGTCCATGCCTTGTACCCATATATCAAATGCATCTTTATTTCTTTTAACGCCTATTGTTGATACTGCTATCGTTCCGCCTGTTGGTAGCCCATCAAATGCGAAATCGTAACTATCCGTACCAGCCCATGATACAGTAGGTATAACAGTACACCCATAATCTTGCATCATTTGACCGATTAAGCGACTTCTATATGTGTTCCATATCATCATCGCTATTGGCATGTTAATGTATAAGCTAAAATCAGGCGTCAATACACAATCATAATCTGCAAGCATGGTACAGTAATCTTCTGGACTATTCCATACTCTTTCAAATTGATAATCATCAAGGAAGAAATGAACCCCTACGCCATCTTGCGGTGGTGTACTTTTACAGTAATTAAACCCCATTAATGACTTTGGTGTATGTATCACCTTGTCTAGTGTAGGTATGTCATATATCCCTGTACATCTGTTTTCATCAAAATCATACAAGTTATATGCATTAGCCGTACGTTCTCGTTCATTTTCCTTTTGCGGTAGTTCTATTTCAACCGTATCTACTGGATCAGCAATTTCAAATCCAAAGTCCGACATATCAAAATCAAATATTTCATTCATCTCTAATGACAAAATGCCTTTATCCCATTTAGATGCCTCGGCTACTTTATTGTCCGCCAATCTATACGCTTTTATCTGTTGGTCTGTTAAATCATCAGCAACAATACAAGGCACTTCTTCAATGCCTAATGCATGTGCTGCCTTATATCTAGTATGACCGCACACAATTACATTGTTCTTATCAATGACAATCGGCACTTTAAACCCAAACTGTTCAATTGATTTGGCTACTAACGGAACGGCTTTATCGTTCTTGCGTGCGTTCTTCTCATATGGAATTAGTTCATGTATGCTTTTTGTTACAACTTCCATTATTTAAGAACCTCACCGCCTTTTCGTTTTAATTTGCCTTTATCCTTGCGACATATTCCGCAATGTGTCTTACAGGAATGCTTAGCTGTAATGTATGTTTGACACAATCCGTTGTATTCGATTACATCAGCAGTGCATATTCCGTATTTATCGTTGTTCAAGCAATGCTTTCTATCGCAATGTACCTGTGTCATTTTCGTCCTTTCTGATAAGTTTATACAAAAAATGAGATATATCGCCGTGGATATACCTCATTATGTGATAGTTTTATTCATTTGTAGTGTAATGATTATTCAAATATAATTGCACTCTCTAAACCGATACCGCTAGATATATTTCAGTTGTTTGGAGGCTCATGAAATCACGTATCTTTTATTGCATCATTGGAAAGGATGCGGTATCAGTTTACAAAATGCAATTGTAGAGGTGCGGTGAACAGAAAGAATATAGATTATGTATGACTGAAAACAATTCGTGTATTTCTTAATCTTAATAAAATATAAAACCGCACCTCAATTGCTATTTTGCAACACCAAGTGTTATGAAGGGTGTAAGATTACTGCCCGTGTTTGTAACCTTACACCTTATATTCTACTATATGTTGACAAAGACTTATACGGACATTTGCGGACATTTACGGACATTTGCGGACAACTTTTTTCCACATTCTATCAACGCTCTTTCTTTATACCTCTTGGCCTGTTTTGCCGAGTAGCATCCAATCATTTTATAAGCATCTTCGGTAGTATTGTTCAACACATATTCGTACCTCAAAATGATTGCCCCTAATTTTTCATCTAAGCTATCAATCAATCTGATCGCATCGCATTTTAATTTAGACAACTCATCAATACGATTATCACGCTCTTTCACTATATCCAAAAATCTAGCTACACTCCCCTCTAACCCTTGCGGAGTGCCACCGCCTGATACTCTGTCTTTACTGTAATCAATAGCACCTATGGATGTAAGATTCGCTCTTAGTTGATTGATTTCTTCTTTGATAGATGCAATCTGTACATCAATCAGCTTAACAGGTTGTAGGTACTCAACCGCCATTTCTATTAGTTTCTTATCGTCATATTCTCCCAAATACTTCACCTCACATTTACGATTATAAAACTCAAACATTTATACCTCTGCTAGTTTTGCAAAACACCAATTCGTTATACATCGCTCATTGGTTACGCTCCAAGATGTTTCGCCACCTTGCCAAGCATACACACGTCCATTTTTAAAACATGCAAAATGACGTTTCTTCCATGTTTTATCAGCATAATCCTTAACCAGTATAGGTGTATCAACTTTTACTTTGCTCCAGTCAACAACACCTAGATACTCGCCAATATCAATTAATTGGTCTTTCTCTTCAAAACACGTACTAGCCACCATCACACGTGGTAAGAAAGGGTTTAAAAACTCCCTTTCACCGTTAAAAAAGAATAATACATCATCTTCGATTTCGGCTTTTCTAAAGCCTAAATCATACATTCTTTTAAATAGTTCATCTGTAAATTGTTTATCATTAATCATCTTCTGCCTCACTATAATCCTTTTCAAATTCGTTTGCCTCATAAACTTTAATTTTATCTTTATGATCTTTAACAACATAATTACCTTTAAAACATTCGATCGTTCCATTATCTATTGTGATTTCTAATGATGCGTTTTCATACCAATCAATACCAATTACATCGCCAACGAATTCAACTACTTCCATAGCGTTATTGCCGTTGTATTGTATAGCTTGGATTTCCCTAACCTTTTTCACATATCTTTTAGACACTTTCTATCCACGCTCCTTTATCTTCATTCCATTTAAACTTAACTACATCGTAAATTCCAAAGTTATACGAACATCTATCGAACCTATCAACTTTACCAATATAAAACACATCCTCTTCACTTTCTACCGCAAGTTGGCATAAGAAATCAAATGCATCTTGATAGTTTTGAGGGGCTATGTAAAAGTCGGAGTGTTCAACATATCCGCTATAAGCCGTCATATCAACCACCTAATGTTGGACATTCACATTCCCATGTGTAATCTTCAAATTCATGCACATCATAAAGAATTTCATCACCATTTGAGTTATATTCAAACTCCTCAATAAATTCCATGCATTTTTCGTAACATTTCCCTTTAATATCAAGTTTGTGTTTTTTCGCAAGTTCAGCATAACCTTGCCTACAAACATTCCATGCATGATTTATTTTGATAGAGAAAACTCCTAAGTTATCCTCACCAAAATAAATGTAATCATCTGAGTTTTTAGCATCCTCTGCACTCACATAAGATCTAACTAATGAATTTAAAAATATATTTTCAAACGGAATATTTGGCATTAACCCATTATATCTTTCTTCAAACACAGGTTCAGAACCGTCAAATTCAGATTTAATAAACTTCATTAAACTTTCTTTTGACCCTCTGAATTTAACCCAACCTTCACACCAATTCGGCATTTCACCCACCTCTTATGATAGGGCGGATATTTCACCGCCCATATCTCTTTCTTATTTCCCAGTACTACCATAACCGCCATCGCCACGTTCTGTTTCGCTTAGTTTATCTACTTCTACTACATCAACCCTTGCTATTGGTACGATGATTAATTGTGCGATGCGATCACCTCTAAATATTGTGTAATCGCTACAAGATATGTTTTCATATACAATGCTGATTTCACCTCGATAATCTGCATCGATAACCCCTACGCTATTTGCACATCGTAATGGTGTTTTACTCATGCTGCTACGTGGTACTAACAGTCCCATATAACCTTTCGGAATTTCTACTGCTATTCCTAGCGGTATCTTCTTTTGACTATCAGCAGGTACTTTAATATGAAATGGGCAATATAAATCTAATCCAGCTGCATCCTTACTACCTCTAGTTGGTAGTTGTGCGTATTCACTCACACGTTTTACTTTCACTTTTTCACCTCATGCAATCCAGCATTAATCATCCTCATTCTTACTGTCTGAAAGGATATGCCCAGAATTACAGCTATTTGCCTAAACGATATCCCCTCATCTCTTAACGCTTTAATTTCCTCAACACTTACATTTACAGGTGCATTATTTCCATTCCTTACGCCCAGTATCGATAAGGCTCTATCGATTGGCATCTTTCCGTATATACAAGCACCCAATGCAAGCCAGTTTTGACAATTAATCGGTGCTAATTCCGCTATCGTTACTGCCAAGTTCCTCACTCCATTCACTATCTTTATAGATTTGAAAAAAATCATCTGCACTCATGATTACAAGCCACTTTTTATTACTTTTCTTCCATGCAACGATTGGTATATCGCCATTGTCTGCTTGAATTGCATCGTGTTCCGCCTGTTCATATGCTTTACGCACATTTAGGTTTTCCACAAACTTTACTTCTTGATGTATGTTAGGTAGTCCAATGCAGTCAGATGCATCGCCTGTATTACCGCAATATTGGACTGTTCGCCTTACCTTATCAAACCCATTGGCACGGCATACATCACGCCATAGTCGTTCACCTCTTGCTCCTTTCTGCTTACTATTTACTTTCTTTTTCTTCTTTTCCATTGGCAATATGTATCACCTCTCACTCTGCAAATTCCATCAAATTTGTTTGTACTTTAACATCGCTCAACATTTCTTCTTTTGCTTTGGCATACATTTTTCGGTCAATCTCAAATCCGTATGCACTTCGACCTAATTCCATTGCTGCCCTTAACGTGCTACCGCTACCAGCTACTGGGTCAATCACCACATCGCCCTCATCTGTGAATATCTCAATCAAGCGTTTTAATACAGTTACAGGCTTTTGCGTTGGGTGGATATTAGGGATGATATTCTTGTTATCACGTTTCCATTCAAAGTGATCAAATATCATTTTTTTGTTATTGTTGAATTTAGGCAACTTTTCACGATACAAAATTAATGCATATTCAGTAGCACCAACAATTCGCATATTTGCCTTTAGCACTTGTGCACTATAATTCTTGTTGAATGTGATAGGAATATAATTTTTAAACCCATGTTTATTAGCGTATTCGATTACCATCGGCATTTGCTGGAACGAACAGAATACAATCATGCATGGTGCTTGTCCTCGTTCTTTAGGCTCTTTCTTTAACAGCCTATTGCAAAAGTGAAAATATTCTGCAATGTTGAAATTGTAGTCGGAGTTGAAAAAAGCCTTACCAGCTTTTTTGCTTTCTCCGTTCTTATTATCCCCCCCCTATGTACCACATAGGATTACTTGCATAGGCATTGTTGCCTAGATTGTATGGTATATCAGCAATTACCAATTGTGCCTTTGGGATTCCATATCGTTTAAAGTTTTGGAAATTATCATTATATAGTTCTATTTTCATCTATTCACCCACTTCATACATCCAATTCGCATATAATATTCCTTTTCCGTTTCATTTAACTTAACAGAACCTTTTATTCGCCTAGCTCTTTTTACAAAACCACCAAACCTATAAACATTGCCTATGCAACCAAACATATCTATTTCATCAATTAAAATTAAGCCAGCATCACCAAGCATTTCATCAATTACTCCATAATGATCATCATACAAATCTCTAGGTACTGCATAATACAAATACATAACATTGTGATTATCGTGGTAACGTGCTTTCTTAAAATCATTTTTAAAATCGTTTATATCAGTTTTGATTTCAATTTCTGTTAAGTGCAAAGTGTTTAAGTTGAAGTAGATAAAGTCAGCCTCATAAGGTGGTTTTCCACTATCCCTCATCATCACATTTGGTATACATATATTTTTAAGAAATAGATGCCGTCCTAATGCATCTTGAATATCTTGTTCTGTCATTCACTCATCCCTCTACGTATTGTTCACACCTCTTTAAAATATCTTTTACTAACTCCAACGGAATATGCGACCTCATGTTGTATCGATTTATTCCTTTTATGTTTAACTTATTGAATTTGATTTGGTTTTTCACATCATCTTTAAGCAGTTTTAAATCGATGTTACTACCAAACTTTGTAGGTTTCTTAATCGGATAATCATAGTTGTTGTAATAGGTTAGATTTTCATAAGGCACATCGAACCCTATCACATTTGCTATGTAGTCCCATATCCGCCCATATGCTGGGTTTTCAATCACGAATACTTTGGGTTGATAACGCTCAATGATTTTCAACGTGTTATAGATACACATCTCACCATTGATGCGTGTTAGGAATGACTTATCATACTTGAATTGGTAGTTTTCATAATCAATGTGATTTCTGATTGTGAATTTACTTCCTTGTTCGTACTCACCAAATAGATTGATAGTCATATCCTTTTCTTGTTTCCAGCACGCATTACCACCTTTCATAGCACTAGCTACGCTCCAGCTTTCGCAAGGTGGACTGGCTAGAATAACATCTGGTCTATCTAACTTGTCCAACTGTTCCCATAGTGCTTTTGGATTGTGTAACGTGTTGATTGCTAAGTCTTGATTGATACACGCATCACCAATTCCTATTGATGTTATTGTGTGTTGCCCCCCCCATATTCACGTTATATTCATCTACTGCTTGACGATAACAGCCGTTGCCATCATCAAATAACCCCCATATATGCATAGGCTATTTGCTTTCTTTCAATCTGAAACTTTCAGTAATTGGCACACCAGCCTCTGTTGGAATGTAAATGATTTGGTCTTTACTATCTTTCAAAGTATCAACCCATAACCAATGAATGTATGCCTCATTACCTTTCAATGACTGACCGATAATTTGATTAGCTTTTGCAGTACCCTCTGCACGTTTCACTTCTGCTTGTGCTAGGCTTTCAGCACTATCTAATTTTGCTTTAGCCTCTAATACTGCAACTTGTCTATTCTGTTCCGCTCTAGCAAGTTCTGCCTCACCTGCCTTTTGTTGTTGCCAAACCATATACATTGGAACACCAAACGCAAAACTCCAAACTACAGCACCAATCATTACTACTACCAATAAGGCTGATACGATCTTATTCATATTTTTACTCCTTTACATAATCACCAATACGATATGGTTTTGTTTCTTGTACAACCCAAGATTTGTTCTCGTACCCATGACGCTTTTCCCACGCTCGGAATACTTTTGTTAGTTCTTTACTCAGTTCATCAATGTGTTCATTTTTAACATTTTTCATGTAATCGTCTGAATATTCTTCTATTTCATCATCCAAGTTGTAATCGCATACATTCCAAATCGCACGCTCTCCGTCCACCTCTGGTACATATCGATATGGATGACCGATTTCTATTGTTGTTTGCAATAATTCTTCTCGACTTAAAGCATCAAAATCACCGTAGTCATATTCATTATTGACATAATCTTCAATAGCCTCTTTAATGCTATTTTGCGGTTCGCCAGCTACTTCGTCCTCACACCAACAATATTTTGTTTTATCTTTTACTAGCATTGTTACTCACTCCTTTAATTCCTCTGCCTCAATAACACAATTAATCGGAGATATAGATACAAGAGTTCCATATATATCTTGGAATAATATGCACTTTGTCTTTCCATCAGCAACGAGGCTTAAATCAAGGTAATAATCATTTAGTGTTTTGTATTTTTCCGTTGCATATATTCTTGTTCCACCACTCATAAACACTTTAATCTTAACCATATTTTCACCTCTTAGAATGGAATATTTTCGTTTTGCGGTTGCTCAAAACTGTCAAAGTTACTAGCATCATCAAAACCGCCATCAAGCTTTTTGCCAACAAAATCGGCTACCACTTCCGTAACATAGCGTTTCTGCCCATCTTGCGTATCGTATGACCGAGTTTGAATACGTCCATTCACGAGTAGCCTTTCCCCTTTCTTGCAATTGCTAACTGCTTCGCCTGTCTTGCCCCAGGCTACGCAATTAATAAAAGCAGTTTGTTCTTTTGTTTCGTTTGTTGTACTGTCAACGTATGTATTCGTTGCAGCTACTGTGAAAGTTGCCACTGCTTTTCCACTTTGTGTAAATCTCAATTCCGCATCTCGTGCTAAATTCCCTAATAGTTGTACTTGGTTCATATATTCAACTCCTATTTTCTAATTCTACGTACCGCATCGCCTTATTTTGGTGTGTGTACCATTTCTTGCTTATGATTTATCATTCGTAAAACAAACTCGCCTTACAGGGCGTTTAAATCAATTTTCTTTCAATCAATGTTCTACCTTTGAACACACGCACCATATCGCCTATAGAATCAAACTCCCTTGTATTAGCTTTCATAATCATAACCATTTGTTCGTTTGCCTCTTGTTCTGTTTCCACATTGAGCGGTATTTCAATGTGGATTACCATCTTGTGCTTTTTCATGCTCAATACTCGCTGATGTAATTCGGTTCTACATTGCACTCATCAACGCTCACATCGTATTCACCGCCTAACTTGCAATCTATTGTTACATTGTCATTCAAGTAATCGATGATTTGATGCAGTTTGTGCCACGCTTGCCCCTCTGTTTCTGCATTGATATTGGTGCTAATACTAAACTCAACTTTTATATTTCCTATATATTCCATGTGTCATCCCCCTATTGCACCCTTTATGAGTGTTTTCGCTTTATCTGATATGCTGCTTTCTTCTAATACTTTCATGACATCTACAGGTTCTTTAGCGACCTCTACCAAGTTTCCAGTAGAGGTCATTTCTATTTTCTTTTGTCCAACACTTATCAAGGCTTTATCATGTTCCGCCTTTTCTCGTGCTTTCAATAGTATGTGATTATCCTTTATTGAATTTGCCATACGTTGGCGGTGTTTCTCACGATCTATTAATTGCTCATAGCATTTAATAAACTGTGCCCTGCAACTTGCCTCGTTGTATTCATGACCCATTCTAGGGTCAAAGGACGACCATATCGTCCTTGCAGCCGTTAATGTTAGACCCTCTAAATGCTCCTTTCCATAATCAAAGCCATAAGTGCCTACCGCTTTAATGACTTTTTCCCATTCACTTTGTGCGATTGGCATTTCATCATGTGCATTTACATAAGCACTTAGTGCGGAACATTCTTCACGGATTTCAGCAATGCTCGGTAAAAATTTACTACGTTTTATTAAATTTGCTACCGCTTGTTCCAAGGTAACAGGGTTTACATCAGCAAGCATCGATACATATAATTTCATGCGTTCCTTTGTCATATCAGTAGACCAGGCTATCTGTAACATCGATAGTGCAGCAGTTGTCTTTTGTTGACTGTTCATCTGCATATTCGTTCATCAACTCCTTTACTACGTTTATTGCATCTTCTTTACTGTTCTTATTTACAGGCTTTCGGTTGAAGTTGTTTTTCTCCCATGTTCTGATAGTGGCTTTCCAATCTTTCATCTTTTTTCCATTAGATAGAACCCAACCTCTTGCCTCTTGAAAGTCTATAAAATATTCAGCATCGATATTGTTGTTACGTTCAAGACAATATGCTTTTACCTCTTCAAGCGTTGGCGGAGTAAAGTGTGTGCGTGTTGGTTGTGGTTTATCCACAACATATATATCTCTATCTCTATCTCTATCTCTATCTCTATCTCTATCTCTGGTGGATATTTGTCGGATATTTGTCTGGACATTTGTCCTTTCATCTTCAATGCGTTGTCTGTATTCCCTCTTTCTGTCAGCCTCACTACTGCCCTTGCCTATAAAGTTTTGAATATCCAACATGTAAATTGCCCCATTATCCAATACATCGATTAAACCTAAATCTTTAAATATGGATAGTGCTTGCTTGATAGTACCTACTTGGTGTCCTGTAATACTTGATAACATATCAGCACTATAAGGAATGCGATCATTAAAAACTAACTTTCCGTCATTCTTTAAGCTGCGAAGATAAAGTTTGAGTAAAATATTGCTATATAAGTACCCATCTTTCATACTTTCCAAAATTTTCATTTCATCTGTATCAAAGAAGTTATCTTTAAGTCTTAGATAGTAATATTTTTTGTTATCACTCATAAGCTAGTCCTCATTATCTGGAGTTCCCCATTTGATATTGCTACCACGGAACACAATTGAGCCAGCTGGTGTTTGATTTTCTTCAATAGCACTATATAGCATTTTTGATAATGTATACAATAATCGGAGTTCGTTTTTTGCATCGTTGTATTCTTTTTCATTTTCCCATTGTTTGTAATACTCAATTTGACTATCACACCATGCTTTAATAACTTTGATTTCTTTCATATTCGTCAGTCCTCTTTTCTACTTCCTTCAATAGGTTTCTTCTTATCTCTTTTGCAAATACACCATGTGCCTGGTAGTGGCAATCTGTACATAAGCAAGCAAGATTTTTTAAATCACTTAATCCGCCTTGTGATCTAAATATTATGTGATGGCATTGTAACCCCCAGCTACTACCGCATATAACGCAACACCCATTATCTCTTTCAAATGCTTGTTTTCTTGTTATTGCGTATAATTTGTTATCCCTTTTCTTTCTGTTGTTCACTATCCCACCCCTCTATAAGCGATTGAATGTACTCACTAGATTCCAACTGAATACCTAGTTGTTCACATTCATCTGTTAAACAATCAATCAGCCTTGCCATTTCTTTTGTGTTGTATACGCTGCTGCCGTGGTAGCACATGATAT
>ERZ772779.163-NODE-163-length-32493-cov-129.198070_pt1 | contig 32493 bp, 38 predicted proteins | sample MGYA00511360_ERZ772779 | MGnify/ENA primary metagenome ERZ772779 (study PRJEB29015, sample SAMEA2738112) | human oral metagenome | biome: human oral; feature: human-associated habitat; material: saliva | place: China | collected 2231 ...
GCGCAAGAGCTATGGGTCTCAAAACTGATGAGAAAGAGCTGAGCGACGATGCCCGCCAAGTCATTGATGCGATAGCAAACTTGCCCGGTAAAGGCAGTTGCATCATGCAGGACATGAGAAAGCGGCGTGGATACGTCCAAATTGTAGTCTGGCTACCAAGCCTAGTGAAGGCATTCAGCTCCAACCCCTACGACGAAGCCCACCAGCAACAGATTACCTAGAACTAACCATTTCAGGAGAACCACATGGCGACGAACACCAATCGTAAGCTTTACCAGAAGCCAAACATTGTCTACATCTCTGGTACGGAACAGTTTAGCAAGCTCAAGAACCCACGCAAGCCGCTAGATTCTGAAGCCTCCGACGAAGTTCTAGATGCCGCTTTCTACCGTGAGACGCTGAAGCTCCTAATGCCTCCGGTTGTCCCTGGCGAAGGACCTCTAGCGCCCTTGAAAGACTCACCAAGCCTCTATGGGGTAACTCCTGAAGACGTGGATAAGTTGCTGTTCCCTGAAATCATTGGTGTATGCCCTACCATTGAATACCTCTGGAACGATATTCACTCCGAATTGCCGTCAATCTCTAACACTATGGACGCTATTGTTGTGCATTCGGATTACTACATCGAACTACGCCGAAACAGTCTCCGCAACCCTCAACAGGTGCCTAATGTTCTACGCATCATGGCAGACATCATGGTAGAAACACCAATATTCGTGCTTGAAGAGCCTAGCGACGCAAACGAACACAGCCAGCTTTACGCCATCAACACTGCCGTGAAGAACATGCTGTACAACGAAGGTCTACCCTACACCACGTACAACATCGAAATGACGCGCATGGTTCCCGGTAACCCTGAAGCCCCCTGGGAGAGCGTCCCTGAGAGCTACATTGCAATGCAATTCTACGAGATGCTTCAGCTGTTTCTCGCAAACCCGCCCTCTTACGCAGACCCCGTACTAGCGTTCCGGGGCATCCTAGAGTCCCGTACCAATCCAGACTTGGCGGCTATCCAAGACGAAATAAACCCTGATGAGACGCACATCGACGGTTCCCCCTACCTTGGGCGAGTCATCACCGTAACATCTAAGAAGGGTGGCACAGGTAAAACTACCACGTCTCTAGGTATCGCCCACGCCCTCACCACATGGGGTAAAGAAGCGGAAGCCTACGAATACGCTAAACACGCATTGAAAGTTATCGTAGTAGACCTCGACCTGCAAGACGGTCAGGTAGGCTTCAATACTAGTGACCAAAGCAAGACAGTAGTGGGCATCTTCAATGAGCTGTACGAAGCGACTATGAATGGTGAGCATAGGGCTCTAGGGGAAGACAAGGAGAAGGATTGGCGCATCATTGAGAAGTACATCGTTCAGAATGAGCGAGTAGGGTATGATACGCTACTCGCTCCTGAAGACCCCCGCGACCTCAACGACCTAGACCCAAACTTCTACCGCGCCATCATCAGCATCCTCAGAGAGCATTATGATGTAGTCATCATTGACACGTCAGTGCAACTCGCAGACCCTTACATGACGCTGTGTGCATACCCACTCACGCATAAGCTGTTCTATGTTGCAGAACCATACCCTATCCCACTAGACACCATGAAAAGGCAGTTCACATATGGGCTAGGGTCGGTAAAACGTGGCGGTGGTGGCATGAACCCGCGCCGTATAAGAATCTTCGTGAACAAGATAGAGCCAGACCATATCGTCAAGAAAGGCTCTGCGCTCGGATTCTGGCAGGTAGCCGACTACAGTATCAACGGAATCCCCGTGCTCACAGGCGTGCCCTACCTGCATGAAGCCGCCCTCGACGCTGTGAACGTCAGCCTACCCGGTGGATTCAATTACCTGCTGAATAATAAGGGCTACTCTGAGGGCATGTCCATCCTCGCATACGACATTGTACGTGGGACAGGGTACAACCTATTCAGCCCAGAAACCACCAAAGAGCTGGAAGACTATTTCAGCATGTCAAACCTATAGTTTGCAGGAAGAGGAATAGTTGCATCCACCTCGCCATACATTAGCGGAATAGTAGGTTCGTCATCAGCAATGCTGTGCGGAGGAACAACTTGTGCTTGCTGAGGCGGAACTTTGCGGCTCTTCTTACGCTTCCGCGCAGTATTACCCGCAGATTTAGCCCCGCCAGAAGGAACAATAGCTTCCTCAGCGGGGCTAAATAGCGCCCCAATGCCAATCAGCCCGACAGCGACAGCGAAAAATACCATACTCCAGCCGCCCAAGAAGTCCCAAGCATCAACCCAACCAGACATCCCCAACAGCTTCCCCAAACCCCCAAGAGCAACACTTAACCCTAGCCCTGCAATAAGTCCTACCCTCCCACAGAAAGTACCCCACTTCTCGCCCTCTTTAGGTACAAAAAATAGGGCGCTAGAACGCACCCACCAAAGCCCCAAAAACCTGCTCAACATGCCGAAACGCCACCAAAACTAGACGGAAACCTACATAGAAGCCATAGCAAAAAAGAGTTTTCAGATATACGTTATGTAGGTCTGAAAACTAACCACCTACACACCGTCTGAAAGGACACGCCAGACAATGCCTGCCCCCATCTCCCTATCTGCGCTCAAGCAGAATAATCTCAACCCTTCAAGAGACGCAAACGCTGAGGAAGCACGCCTTAAAAACCTCAGCTCCACTATCTCCCAATACGCTGAAGACCCCACCCCTCCGCCTGCCGAAGAGCCTAGCTCTGCCGAAAGTGCAGAGGTGGTCGCCACTCCCATCGACCACGAAGCGCTCCTTGAAGAAATCCTCCAGAAAGTAAAGCAGGAAACCTCATCTCAGGCGAAGGTAAGCGTCGTAACCAGTAAAGACATCGCCGCCGCAACCATTGATAAATATGGGGCAGTTGAGCGTGAAGGGCAACGTAGCAACCTCCGCAAGTCCATCCCCGTTAGCCATGAAGAAGCTCCCGGCTTCCCGCTTAGTAGTATCCTCAGCGACGCATACGACATGGGTGCTAGTGACGTATACATTCAGCCAGAGACCGCTATCCGATTTAAAATCAATAACGGACTCATGCCTTACCGACAGCTACCAGAACCTAGCCGTAGCGACCTCGGTAGTATCCTCACGGCGGCAACCATCACAACCTCCAAGACTACATTCATGGCAGACCGAGAACTAGACATCTCGTACACCATTCCCAAGGGGAAGTACACCGGCAGGCGTTGCCGCCTCAGCGTAACCTACGTGTCTCCTGGCGACAGCATCAACTTGGTTTTCCGTCTCCTGGCAACAGACATCTTGGAGCCTGAGAACTACAACATCCCCGAAGCGTTCATCGCGGCACTCAGGCAGAAGTCAGGTATGCTCGTCATCGGAGGTGTAACCGGCAGTGGTAAATCAACCACAATGGCGGCGTGCCTCCTGCATATACAGCTTCACATTACAACGCCGCACCCTGTAACCGGCGAACCTATGGGTATGACCATCGTAACCATCGAACAGCCTATCGAATACCTTTTCGATAGCAATAACCCGCGCGGCAACGGAACCCTTTTCATTCAGCGTGAGGTAAATACCGACACCTTCTCATTCCTTAATGGCATTAAGTCCGCAATGCGTCAGAACCCTAACATCATCCTTATTGGTGAGGTTCGTACCGAGCAGGAAATTCAAGCATCCATTCGTGCGGCTGAAACCGGGCACCTCACCCTAACCACCGTTCACGCTCAGGACTGCGCAGGTATTGTGGAACGTCTCGCTACCAACGACGACGGTACACTCCGAATGAACTCGCTCTCATCCATCGCGTCCGTGGGACGAGTCTTCATGACGCAAGCCTTGGTGAAGCGCATGGATGGCGGAATGATTCCCGCCCACGAAGTGCTGGAAATTCTACAATCCGACAGGGAGCTCATCGAAGCAATTAAGACTGGAAACTTCGAGTACATCCGCCGAGACCTACAATCTGTAGGTAAAGACATGTGCTCTATCCTAATGGAACTTTGCCGCGCAGAAACAGGCCCCTGCTACGTCAAGGATGCCCTAGAGCACGCCCCTGACCCCCACAGGTTCATGACCCTCATCCGCACAGCAGAGGCAAACGGTGAGCAGTTCAACTACCCGCCGGAGGAGCTAGAGAAAATCTAACACCCTCATAAGTAAAGGTGGTATCCACTCTAACCGAAATTCGGTATGGATACCACCTTTACGCACGCCCCCAAGCCCCCTCTAAACCGCCTTAAAATCACTAACCTCTGATATACCAACAAAGACAATTAAAACCTCACCAGCGCCACTAGGCAGGCTCCCAACGGGCAAGGATTCGAGCACCAAACCCTAGGGACATTGAGGCATTATACCCAAAACAAAAGGCGAAGCCCTGAACCATCATCAATGGTTCAGGGCTTCGCCTTTTGTTTACCTCGACACGCTAAAACTCAAACGACGAGATACCCTCAAACACCGACCCGTCAGGGCGACACAAACGAACAGCGCGAATACGCTCAGCACACCCGTTCGCCTCAGCCCATTCATTCACTCTCATCACCATACGGTCATCAGTGCACAACCACACCACCATCCCAAAAACGCTCCTATCATCCTTATACTGGCTCAGAATCTTCTCCAAGTTGCCGGGCTTCTTGCCAAACCCGCGCTCCACCTCAACGGCAACACTACGCGGCTCACCATTCTCACCACGAGGAATCATACACACAATATCTGGCACATGGTACTTACCCTCCGAAGCACCGCTCATAACAGCCCACATCCACTCATTGCCGCCATAACATTCAGGCGAAACACCTTCACCACCAGCAACACGCCACTCGCGCAACACTTCACCACGTCGGGCAATTAGCACATCACGCACATCATACCCAGCACGCCCTCTAAACATGCCCTGAATTGCACTGTCAATCACGCGGTCAGGAATAACAGAAAAGCCACGCGAAACCTGCCCGCCAACCAGACGACCACCAGAGACAAGACCACCCAAGCCCAAAACATCAACCGAACCGTTCACCAGCATAGCGCCCACATAGTTCACCAACACCCTATGCTTAAACTCGCTGTTGCCCAAAGTCTTACGAGACACCGTAGCGCCGCCAATTCCGAACTCATCCAACCCGACACGGGTACCAACCCAAACCCTATGCCCGAGCCCAGGCACATCCACGGCATCCAGGCATCCGCGCCCCTGCAAGCCCTTCAAATACTTCAATGCAGTAACTCTAGTAGAAACACCGAGCAACAGCATTACAGCGCGAACGTCCACCCAGCCAAATAGTCCGATGAACCCCATAATCTCAACCTCACGACGTGAACCCATCAGGCGCGGAGCAACACCATTCTCCCCCTTAGAAGCACGCCTAACACGCTTCAAACGCTCAGCAACAACATCCGGCGACTCCCCAACCAGCGGCGGAGAAACAACATCAACCTCCCCGACACGAGACAGCCAATAAGAAGCCTGCTCCAAAGCCAAAGCATTAGAAACCTCAGTCGAACTCATACGCGAACCTCGCCCATCATAATCAAACCTAAACGAAGACAACTCACCAATACCAGCACCAAGCCCCAACCCGCCAGGCGGAGCAACTAACCCACCCAACTCAACACCGACCGCCGAAGCAAGCTCACCAACACCAACCCCCGAAGCTGGAACAACAAACCCCTCCTGAACAGCCTCAAAATCAACGCCCGAGACACCACCAAAAGACCACCTAGCCCGAGGAGTCACACCAAACGAAAAACCACCATGTAGGAACACCCCACCAACAGAAGAAACAACCGAACCATCCCAGACATACCCAGCACACTCAGCCACAAAAGACCTGAAAGCAACAGGAACCTGCGAAAAATCGCGCACACCACGCGCACGCTCCAACACCGACCCACCCTCAACCGGCACGCCAGAAGCCAACACGAAACCATCTACCAAATGCCCAACACTGAACCCCGCATCCTCCAGCTCACCAATAGACCCAGAACCCGAAAACACCCCCGGAGCCAACCCCTCCACAACAGACCGACCAACACGACCAACACCAGCCGCAACTGAACTATCAGCCACTAGAAAAACCTCCAAAACAACCAGGAAATACAAGGAAAGTAAGTACCATAAGAATATCACAGAACACCCCTACAGAACCTCCGCTAAAAGCCTACCTAAATGCTACAATAGAGCCAACAAGCCCGCCAAGGAAAGGAACCGTCCACGCCATGACTTCCCGTAAAAACACCAACACTGAAGAGACTGTGAAAGTAATCTACGTAAATGTCAAAGGCACTGCCGCAGAATACGCCAAGAAACACCCTATCGACTACTATTTCGACGTCATCGGCAAACGACACTACGCCCCCAACGGCACCGCAATTGACGAACCCCTACACCCTGTCATGCCTAACTCCATCAATGCGCGCAACAACCGCATACTAAAACGCCTAGGCATCAAAGGACTCATCCTCAAACATAAACTCCGCAAACTAGGGTTCGACATGAGCCGCTGGCGCATAGAACTCGACACCGACAATCACCCCTGCACCCTCATTCTCAACACCAACACGACCCAAACCACAGCAGGAATCATCGACACCCTCGCCCACCTGCACTACACAAACCCAGAAATCTATGAGGACACCTACACCTCATACAACAACTCAACCCACACCGAACACCAGATTCGCACCCACGCACACGGCGAACCATCCCTCACTATCACCCTTACCCCTGGAGCAAACCTGTTTAACGAGATAGTCATCAAGCCCACCACGCCACACTCAACCCTCGAAACAGCCCTCAAACAGAAAGACCATCGAAAGTTCCTCAAAGACCTGAACGCCAACCTTGCAGAACACGCCAACATCCAGAAAATAACCGACCCAGAACCCCCATACGAAGACAGCTGGGTCATCATCAACGAAAGATAACTACCCCAACCTCTCACCCTACACACTCACTAAGGAGGAACACACAGATGGAATACACCGGATACAGATACACCCACCCAAACCCGCTCATCAGCCTCATGCTGAAACCACGCCCGAAAGACTACAGACAGCGCCTATGGCGACGCGCAGTAGCCCAAGCCACCGAACCTACCCTCACCATCAAGGAGCTAATGGAACGTATCCACGCCTACGAACAATCCGAAAATGGGTGGCAGAAACGGATACACATTCAGACCCCCGCAGACAGCGAAGGGCACCCCATAGTATTCTTCACTACGCACCCAGACTCAGAGGTTCGCATCAACGGCATCCCCGCGAACCAAAAGGTCTACCAGAACGTCACCCAGTGGTGTATGCAAACCAAGACACCTGCTGAAAACAGGTGCTCTGCAATCAGCAAACACCTAACCGAGACACCCATCGCAGATACGCTAGAATGGTCTGCATACTTGAATGTAGAACCGCATATCTACTTCAACGGCGACCGCATCTCATGGCAAGACCTCCCCGAACTCATCCGTAGGCACGGCGCAAAGAGCCTACTAGAACCAGTGCCAGTCACAGTTATTAGCAACAGCTCAGACGTGCTAGAACACCTATTCGGACAGAATAGCGAAAACATTCGCGAGGCAAAGGCACTAATTTCTCAGGGCGTGTACCTGGAAAACGCGGCAGGTGAAGACCCCTACGACATCTCCGACTGCTTCTAGCACACAAAGATACCCTCAAACTGCCGCCCCGTAAACACCTAACCAGCCCCAAAGAAAGGAATACTCGAATGAACACCGACCCCAATACCCACCTAGACAAGGGCGACAAAGTAGCAGTAGTCTACGTAAATACCGGAGACCCCCTCGAACTGACCCCCGACACCTTTGCGGTCACCCCATACGGCGACATCATCGAACACCCCGACGCACTCAAGAAACGCAACAACCAGGCGTTTAAACGCATGGGCATCAAAGGACTCACCCTCAAATATAAGCTCCACCAACTCGGATTCGACATGAGCCATTGGAGCCTAAACCTTGACCTCGACGGAGCACCCTACTCCCTAACCCTCTCCTGCTACCACACCAACGCCAACTTCGAAACAGTAGCCCACCTCGCCCAACAACACTACAAGACCGCCACCATCCATGAAAACACCTACCACACCCCTGCAACCAGCCCAAACCCTCCAACTCATCCATAAGCCCACCCGTACCATCCCTACGACGACCCAACCCATAACGCATACCCTTCACCCGACACATCAACACACTCACCGGAATACCCACCAAAAACAGCCCCAAAATCAACACCCTTACCAACCAAGCCAACCACCACACCCGGTGCAGGAACAGTACCCACAGACGCACGCACCCACTCATCAACCACACCAACACCCCTACGCTCAACAGCGCACCCATGAGCGTCCGCAACTACCAAATCACGCAACTCATCAACCCCAGACAGCAACAACTCAGCTGGAGTCAGGAAGCCATAATCATCCCTAGGCTCAAACAGGAAAACACCCGCATCCGACGCAGAAACACCCAAACGCCGGAACACCCCCAACACCTCAAAAAACTCCTCATGCACCACCAGCTCAGACACCCCAAACCCACCCCAGAACTGAGCCCGAGAAAACCTCAACTCACCACCAAAATCACCCCCAACAAGGCGACCAGACTCCCACAACCTCATCACCTCACCAGCAGGCAACCCCTCAGCCTCCAGCTCACCCAACGAGAAACCATCCAGTACATCACACTCATACTCCCAGTCATCACGCCCCTCACCAAAAGCATCCTCAAGCCGCCCATAACAAAACCCCTCATCAACCCCCAACACCTCAACAGCAACATCAACACACTTAGCGTCCCACACCTCATCCCACGACTTAGAAACCCCCAAATACCGCAAACGAAGAACATCATCAACTCCAAAAAACTTAAACCCAGGTCGCGCCGAAAAAACATCGTAAATCATCAGGAAAACCTCCAAAAACAAAAGGAAATAACACCACCAACACTACACCACGCCACCGCAGAAGTAAAGCCTAAACCCACACATAGAAGAGAGAGCTGAAACACATCCCATAAGGTGTATACATCACAAATATGTGGTACAATCTAAACATAAGGAGTTGAGAGAAAACCTCAACCCACCACCTAACCCAACAAGCCCCACAAGGCTTACCCCCCCCCCAATCATTAAACACAGAAAGAGAGCACCAACAATGCGAACCATCACCCCCTTCCTCTACTGGGAAACCCTCAACACCAACGACGGAATCCTCTTCACCCCCACCAACGAAGAGACCGACGACCGCATGGCAATCTACGCCATCGACCAGGTAACCGACACCAACCACGCCACCGCAACCCTCCGCCATGCAAGCTTCAACGCACCCCACACCATCAACATCACCCGCACCAACGGACAACTCACCACCCCCGACCTCGAAGAGCTCAAAGCCGTAAACATCGGCACCCGCAAAGACACCCCCACCCCCATCTACTATGCCATCGAAAACGACGGCGACATCACCATCTGGCACAGCACCGAACACTACCACGACATCAGCATCGCCCACACCCTCAACGGAGACGCAACCCGCGCAATCCCCGACGAACCCAACGAATACACCACCCTCCTAGACGGCTACAACATCTGGGCAGTCCTCAACGCAACCCACACCTACACCAACCCCCTACCCGAAACCTTCAACATCCCCGAAAGCGAAACCGCACCCCTCACCCCCGAAACCGCACTAGCACTCCACGAAACCCTCACCCACCCCGAATACCACGCCCTCAACGACAAAGAAACCCTCGAAGAAGAACTAACCTCCCTCTGGCGAAACATCTCCGACTACTACGCAATCGAAGGCGAAATGCACTGGGTATCCGACAGCGAAATCCTCTGGCGCACCAAAGACTACCTCACCACCGTACACGACATCGCAACCAAAGAAGGACACACCAACCTAGCCAACCAAACCCACCACCACATCAACACCATCACCAACCACCCCGACTACGAAGAATAACCCCCAAACACAAGAAGGAGCCCCTGGCAACCCGCACAAACACGGGAAACCAGAGGCTCCTTCTCCCTACACCACCCACAACACACTACCCACCCAAAACAGACACCACCTCACCCACCGAAACACCCAACCCCAACACCGGCGAACCAACCGGCACATCAACCCAACCAGAACGACCAAACAACCCAGCAGAACCACCACCACCAACAACCTCACCCACCGGCGAACCAAACCCCTCACTACCAGCCACAAACCCCAAACCCAAACCACCATCAACACCACCACGCCCAGACAACACCGAACCAACAACACCAGACAAAACACGCCCACCAACAGAACCCAAAACACCAACCAAACCACCACGCAACAACTCCCACAACACACCAGACCCCAACCCAGCAACACGCCCAAACACCGGACAAACACCCCTCAACCCCAAAACACCACCAACACCAGACAAACCATCAACCACATCACCCACAGACCCAGCAGAACCCAAAACACCAACCCTCAACCCAACAGGACACCCACCATAAACAGCCCCACCACCAAAAACACCAGAAACACCACCCACACCACACAAGCCACCCTCAACAGCACCACCAGACACACCACCAACAGCACCAACACCAACCCCAGAAACACCCTCAAACCCAGCAGGAACCAACCCCGCCCCAAAAACAAGCGAACGCCACAACCACCCATCCACATCAACCACAGCCCCAACACCAGACCCAACAACCCCACCACCATCACCCAACCCCGAAACACCAGGCACAAAACCACCAGACCCCAAACCACCAACCCCCAAAACACGCCCCAAACCAGAACCAAACCCCCCACCACCCAAAACACCCAACCCAGCAGACGACAACCCCCACCAACACCCCAACCCACCAACATCAGACACACCCAACCCCACCGGCAAACCAAACACCGACACCTCACCAGACACATCAACACCAAACCCAGACACACCAAACCCAGCCGACCCCAAAACATCCAACCCCGACAAACCAGACACCAACCACGGCACAGAAACACTCACACCAGAACCACCCACAAAATCACCAGACCCAACCCCAACACCCCCAAACCCAGACACACCAACCCCCGAAAAATCAACACCACCAACCCAACCACCATCCACAACACCACCAACACCACACACCCCCGACACAGGAAACAACCCCACCGGCGAACACCCCAACACCCCCAACAACCCATCAACTAGCCCACCAAAAGAACCACCAAACCCAGGCGACGAACCAAACCTCACACCAGAACCACCCACAACACCAAAACCCGCAGAAGCCCCCACGGAGCCACTAAAAGAAGAAGAAGGCAAAACCATATCAGAAACATCTAAAACCCCCGCAGAAGCCCCGCCAGACACCAAAGAAGGCACACCCTCTACCACAGGCGCACCTCCAACACCCGCCCCCGCAGGCGAAGGCTCCACAAAACCATCACCAGAACCCCAAAACCCCTCCACAAACCCACCACCAACACCAACAGACCCAAAACCCCCACCATCCACAAACCCCGAACCAGAACCCCAACCAACAGACACACCAAAACCACCACCCAAAGAAGACACCACACCAGCCCCACCAGAAGACAACAACCCCGAAGCCGCACCAGACGACACCACATCAACACCCACACCACCAGGAACCCAAACACCACACACCGACCCAGACACACCAGACGACAACAACCCCCCAACACCAGAAGACGAAAAAGAAACACCCTCACCAACAACAACACCACGCCCAACAACCACCAAAACCACACTCCAAACAGAAAAACAACAACAAGAACAACAATAACAGTATAGCCCACAAACCACCACCCACCCAGAACACCCCCAAAAAACAACACCACCAACAACCACCCCACAAAACAAAACCCCCACCCCAAACCCAAAAACCAACAACCCCAAACCCCAACCCCACCAAGCAACCCCCCAAAAACAAACCGCCACAAACCCAGAACCACACACAGAACCCTGGGCTCACACACAACAACACAAAAGAAAAACGAAAATAAGAAGAACAAAACACGCGGACACACCCACCAACAACACAGACACACAGAGAGAAGAACAATAAGCGACACCCATAAAAGACACACAGACCACCAACAACCAACACAGCCAAGCCAGCAAAGAAAGCAGACACAGATACACCCAAGGGAACAACGCAGGAAAGGCAACCAACCATAAACAACCAACAGACCACCAAGAACACATAAGAGACACACGGCACACGCAGAGAGACACATAGAAGAAAGAGACCAGGAACACACATGCCCAAGAAAGAAGAACACAGCAACCAAGAGACCACACACACAGAGAGGGCGAGAAAGAGAGACACAACAGAGATAACGCACAGACACACCACCATGAGAGACACACAAGCTAGAAACGCAAAGGGACACACACCAGGCAGTAAAGGTAAAGGATAGGGCTAGATACAGTAACAAGCTAGAGGGACGGTAGGGACACTAACTAGACGGGTGACGTAATGATGCACGGGGATACGGATAGTAGTAGGGCGGTAGGGTTAGAGGCGGTAAGTGTAGGGGTGGATGGGTGATGGTAGGCGGCGAGGTGGCGGGCGGGGGTGCCGGGTGTGGTGTGGGTCACGTTGCTCACGCGGTGGGGTGTTCTTTTTTTCTTTTTCGCCCTTGTTTTTCGTTTTCTTTTCGGTGTGTTCGTGATGGGGTGGGTTTTTAGGTGTTTGGGTATGTGGGGGAGGGTAATGTTTTCCCTTGTCAGGGCGTTTTGTGTTTTTCTTGGTGGTGCGGTGTTTTGGGGTTGAAAATCAACCTGTGGGGGTTGTTTTTGGGGTGGTTGCAGGGTGGTTTTGGCGGTCTGTGGTGGCTATTTCCGGCATTGGGGTGGTTTAAGTGGGTGTAAGTGCTGGTTTTTTGGGGTTTTGGGGGTGGTGTGTTGTGTGTTGTGTGTGGGGTGTGTTTTTGGGTGTTTCCCTATGTGGGGGAAGGTAATATTTTCCCTTGTCAGGGCGTTATGCACTTTGGTGCAGATTCTCATTTTTGGGGGCTGAAAATCAACCTCCAGAGGTTGTTTTTGGGGTGATGGTTGGTTTGCGAGCGCGTCTTGGTGAACTGGCGGCACCATTAGAGGTGAGTCTGGTGACTGTATGCAGGTGGTTTGCGGTGGGGTTACTGCTGGTACCTGCTTATGTGGCTTTATTAGTGCTTGTATACCTACGCTCCTTGCGTGGTATTACTAAACAGCTTGTCTATCATCTATTTTCTGTGGTATAGTCATAGGGTAATCATGTGGTAGGTAACGACTACCTGCCGATAGTCTTCATCTTGTCCTTGGAAGGGATTGTTGGTTATGGCTTTTAGTGTTGAGACTCAGGTTAAGGCTAAGAACACTTACGCTTGGTTGGTGTGTTCGTTGGCTGAGGTTGGCGCCTTGTTTAGTACGGGTAGTTTTGTGCAGGCGGCTGTTTTGGATTTGGCGACCTTTGATGCGAGCGCTACGTCTGCCCAGCCTAGTACGTGGGATGAGGGGGACGAGGCGGCGTGGAATGTGTCGTCGTCATATAGTGTGTTGCGTAACCTTGCATCTTCTTTTTCCTCTCGCTGGGCTGGGCTTGTTGCTAAGGGCGATGAGGTGGAGGCTTTGGAGTTCTTGTGCGAGGTGGACGCTTCGGTTTCTTATGAGCGAGAGCGTGTGTTTGGTTAGTCGTGTCTGCTTGTAGTGGAGGGGTGGGTTATTCTTGTTTGGGCGCCCACCCCTTTCTCTATCATTTCTCTGTCTTTTGTGGGTGGGTGTTCCGCCTGCTTCATTGAGTTTCTTGAAAGGAAGTTTTGTTGATGTCTAGTATCTCTGTTTCGCCTGGTGATGTTGTTTCTACTAGGGTAGGTGTTCTGCATGTTCAGTCTGTGATTGTTGAGCGTTCGCGTGAGGGTGAGTCTTTCGCTATGTCTGGTGTTGATGGTAGGGGTGTGGTTCACTCGAATATTCCTGTTACGGGTGATGAGGTTCCGTTGGGGGTTGATGTGTCTGAGTCTGAGGCGTTGGTGTGGTTTGACCGTGAGCGTCGCTTGAAGCGTTTGGGTGATGCTGTGTTTAGTCCTGGTGCTGGGTTTGAGGTGTTGGGTAGGTTGATGCCTGGGCGTGTGGGTTTGTCGTTGTCTGACTGTGAGCCTGTGGGTACTGTTCTTGGGTACCTTCAGGAGGCTGAGGCTGAGCTGGTTGAGGCGAGCGCGTGGGTTGTTGGTAAGCGCCTGGAGTGCCTGCGTGCCTTTGAGGATTTCCATGCAGGCTGGCTGAAGTCTCAAAACAGGTCTTGGGTCGAGCCTGATTTTGATGAGTACAGTGAGTACCGTAAGTGGTGTGATGTTAAGCTTGTGGTTGGTGGTATCTATCAGTTCCAGCGTGAGTATAAGTATGGGTATTTTAAGGTTATTGATAATAAGCTTAAAACCGGGATTGTTCTTTATGGCGGCTCTAGTGGTGTGAGTGACCGTAAAGGGGTTATTTATGATACTGACAGGGGTTGTGTTTATCTGCGGATTGCGGTTGGCGACGATGACCTTTGGGTGGCTGATAATACTGTGAAGCTTCTGCCTATCAGCTCTTTTGAGGATATTGACGCTTACGTTGAGTCGAGCAAGTATGAGGGTGTTTCAATTCCTGATGCGTTGCGTGACATTTTCCTTGACATGTTTAGTGCTGGTGAGGGTAAGCCTAAGTGCCTACCTACCCGTGATGAGCTTTGGCGCGGTGACTGGATGGGCGATTACGGTAAGTGTTGCGGTCGGCTGATGGAGGTGACCTCCAATATGCTGTTCGATATTGAGAAGAGTGTCGGGTATGTTCGGTGGTTGCGTGAACAGCTGGTAGGCTTCTATCGTGAGCTAGGGTTCACCATCTAGAGGTTGAGGCTCACCGCCTAAGGGGTTAGCATATGGGAGCCGCTGAAATCCTCCGGCTAGGTTTGGGTAACCACCCCCTCGTAGGGGATGGCGAGCGCTTTCTTAGGCGGCTGTGCCTCAATGGTGGTTGCTTGCTGGTCGCTTCGCTAAGTGCAGTGATGGGTGTGAGTGCTTGAAGGGTGCTCACACCCATCATTTGTTTCTATTGGGGTGAATCACACACCACGGCTTGCAACTCTGGTTAAATCTGTGGTATAGTTAAATTGTTCAATCGGGGGTGTTCCCCGCAAAGTCAATACGCATGTTTGAGGAGTCGCGCAATGTCCTGCACTGTTAAGATGATGAAGCCCTACACTTACACCAACCTTCCCTTTGTCGCTACCAGCACTGCCCACATGGGCGATGTTGAAGCTTGGGGTTCGGCTAAGATGAGCCTTGAGTTTGTGTCCTGGGATTCAGGTGAGGAGGCTCATGTTACTTATGGGGTGCAGGCGACTGACTCGGCTAAAGAGCCTGGCGATGACGGTTGGCTGATTGGTTGTGTGACCATGAGTGTCGATGTTGCCGGTGAGGTTGCCTTGAGTGAGGTTCTTGTGCGCCGCATGGTGGAAGAGTTTAAGGTCGTGATGCGTAATCGTGTAGCGCAGGGTCAGGCTCTTGTGGAGTTTGAGGGTGGGGTTCCAGTCTTTAAGCAGACCGTGACGTTCGCTACCGTCTAGAGCGAAGTGCTCTAAGCTAAAGCCGTAGGGTAGCCCCATGCAGGGGGTTGCCTTGCGGCTTTAGCTGTCTGTCCTGCATCTCTATGCGACCTGCGAGAGTGTCTACGGGTGTTGTTTATTGGTTTGGTGGGCTGTGGCTGTTTACTGGGTGATTTGCGAGCGCTAATTCTGGGGTGGTTGCTACTGGGTGTACTGGTAGTGATACTTGCGTTCTTCTTGTGCTTGATTGGGTGAGTGTCACCTAGCGGGCGAACTGGTTAGCCGCCGTGTGTCGCACCTCACTCATATTCAGCTTGTATAGCATTTAAAATCTGTGATAGACTATAGGTGTAGCGAGAGGGGAGCCTCTGGAAGAGCTACAGACCATTTACTTACTACCGAAAGGTTGCCTATAATGCTTCGTGAACTTATGGAACGTGCAGAGGAAGTTCTGAATACTTTTGCCACTGTTGAGCGTGAGGCGCGTGCTCTTGCTGATGAGTTGGTAGCTGAGGCTGACCTTGACTCTCAGGTTAAGCTGTTTCTTGCTGAGTCGTATGAGCCGGTAGAGCCGATTGCGTTTGCCCGAAATAACCGTAAGGCTGACCGTGTTGCACGTTTGCATGTTCTTGCTTCTGAGGCAATGAGTGCCCGTGTGTATGCTCTGCATCTGCTTAATGAGATGCGTGCCGCTGGCGCTAGTGCGAAAGACTTCGCTTTCGCCTTGCACACTGTCGATGAGAGCGATAGCCTGACGCGACGACTGGAAGAGTGTCGTAAGGATATTGGAGCCGATAACGAGCAGTTCGGCAAGTAGTCCCATTGAGGGGGTGGAGGTCTTACAAGCCTCTACCCCCTCTCTTTTACGTCCAGCTGTGCAATATGCGCAATGGCTGGAGTGTAGGGTGGCTTACCTGCGCGGCGGCTACTATTGCGTGAGCTAAGGGGTGGCTTATTGAAGTGCTTCCGGTTGTTGGTGAGGGACATGCGAGCGCGCATGTTAGGCGGCTATACGCGAGCGCCATGCGCGACTAGAATATGAACGTGTCGCACTTCACCCCTATTCGACTTGTATACGGTCTGAAATATGTGTTACACTATATGTGTAATCGTTTTTTGGGTGCTAATCGCCCTCTTGTTCACCTAAGGAGCTTTTTATGTTTCTCACCTCTTGGCACAAGTTCAAGTCTGTTACTGACCTTCCCGCTGAGTCTAGCAACTTCTGGAAGGGTAGCAAGTTCAGCGTTAAGGATGTTCAGGTAGAACAGGTTGAAGCTCCGAATGAGTATGGTAGCTGGGTTGTAAAGTTCTCCATTGAAGAGTCACCCGCTGTTGATGATGGCGAGGGTGTGCAGGTGGAGGGTGACGTTAAGCCTTCTGTGGAGTTCGTTCTGTGCTCCCCTGCTGTGCGTCAGGTGGCTCTGTGCATCAGTGATGCAATTGTTCGAGCAATGGGTGATAAGCCTATTGGTGCCCCTGAGGTATTTAATGGTAGGGCTACGTATGAGTTTGCCCTCAGTATGCCTTTCGACTTTGGGATGTAGCATGTAACGCGCTTGGTAATAGTCGGGCGGGTAATCAGATGGAGTGTTCCACTGATTGCCCGCCCGCTTTGCTTATGTGTGCAGGGATGGTTATTGGGCGGCATGGCGGGCGCTTGCTATCCGCAGATTAGTTGCCGTAGCGAGCCGCTGGCTTACAGTGACTACCGGTTGCTTACCTTGCTGTATAGGTTTGCGAGCGCCAGATGTAGCACGCTTATCCTTAGTGGAATGGAGGGTGTGCGTTGATGGGATGTGTCGCACTTCACCCATATTTGGCTTGCATGTGGTTTTAAACCTGTGGTAGACTATAGGTATAAGGCAAGCGGGAAAGAAACCCGAAAGCCACGAATCATTTTCCTCTAGCACATAAGGAGTGCGCATCATGGCTCAGCAGAACCTCCCCACTTGGAAGCAGGCAATGGACATTGCTAAGGAACTCCAGGAAGAGTACCAGCTCCCCATCTTTGCAATGACCTTTAAGGGCATGTGTTCCTGCTGTGCTTCCCCTGAGCATTTCAATAAGGAGGCATACCTTTCCCGTGATGTCGCAAAGAAGGACTGGAAGGAGATTGACTCTTACGTCGTACTCAAGAACTCTTCCAATGGTTCCGGCGAAGCTAAGCTCTACAGCATGGTTCCTATCAACTGGGAGGGTAAGCGTAAGAAGTCTTGGAACGACTTTGGTACGCTGGCATACGAAGGTTACTTTGACGGTCGCGACTATCAGCATGTGGCATACGGCTTGTCTGAGTCCTTCACTATGAAGGATTTGCGTAAGATGCTTAAGCGCTTCGTAGCCGCTCTGAATGAGGCATCTGAGGCACAGTACAAGCTCAAGCTTCCTAAGAATGAGAATGAGTGTGCAACCATCATTCGTATCAAGCCTGCTGGCAAGTAGGTAAGCATACAGGGAGGGTGTTTTTAGGTTAGGGGTATAACTCCACCTGAAAGCGCCCTCTCAGTATGCGCAAGCCGCCCCTGTGGATTTTAGCTCCATAGGGGCGGCTTGCTTTAATGGAATGGAGGGTGTGCATTGATGGGATGTGTCGCACTTCACCCATATTTGGCTTGCATACGGTTTTAAATCTGTGATAGACTATAGATATAAGGCAAACGGGAAAGAAACCCGAAAGCCACCGAAACTTTAAACCTACCGAAAGGGTTGTTAATCATGGCAGAGGCATACGAAGCAAAGGCAGAAGAGCTGTACAACTTTAGCGACAAGCTCTTCCGCATGGGTAACGTTGCATGGGGCATTGAAAACCTTGCTAATCACTACGAGGTTGAAGGTGTAGCTGAACCTGCCGCCAAGGTTAAGGAGAAGCTTTTGGGCTTGTCTGACAAGTACCGCCACTTCCGCGTTTTCGCTAAGGATAACCAGGAAGCTATCCTCGCGGTAGACATTGACAAGGTTACCCGCGAAAGTGAAGCGGCTCTAAAGGAAGTAACCGAACTATTCAAGAGCCGATACGGTCTGTAAAACGGAAACCCCACCAGCCCGCAAGGGAGGTGGGGTTCTCTGTGTCTCTGGGGTTGTGAGGGGTGGCTCATTAGCCTTGAGGTTGCGGCGGCGGTCTACTTGGATAGGTGGGATTATTAGTGTAGTGACCATACCGAACCCCTAATGTGTCCCACATCACGAATATTCAACTTGTATTCAGTTTTAAATCTGTGGTAGACTATAGATGTAAGGCAAACGGGGAAAGAAGCCCGAAAGCCACGAAGCATCAACCAACTACCGAAGGGTGACAATCATGTCCGTCGCAACTTTTAACTTTGAGATTTCCGCTGAGGAACTTGCAGAGCTTGCACCCCACGCAAACTACGAGTACTCCAACTGCTGTGAAGTCAAGGTAGACCACATCGACATTAACGACTACGACAACACCATCACCCTTACTCTGGGAAATGACCACGGAGTGCATGAGGTAGACGCTACCCCTGAGTCTACTAAGGACTTCGAGGCGCTTACCTCTCGCTACGAGGGAGACGAAATTACCGGGTACCGTCTCGACAAGGCTGTCTACAGCCTCGACCCCGAAGATGGAGAGGTTCTAATCAACATCTAAGCCATAATTACCCATCCTACCCCCCCCCTAGGAAGCCCCTAGAGGGGGTATACTTGTAACGAAGCCACCAACTTTGAAGGGAAGCCTGAGATGATTCAGCACAGCATTAACTTTTACGAAAATGTCACCGTAGAGATTCACTTTCGCAACGTCTTCAAAAAGGATTACTATAACGTCATTGATTACCTGTCGCAGGCTAACCCGACGCTAACAGTCACGGGTAAGGTTGAGGCGGAGGAAACCGAATGGTCACGCCTAAACTCTCGCATTGTAGGATATACCCAGCTCAGTATTGAGCCAGTAGTGACTATCCGGTTCCGTGATGATGCTGGTGAAATGGTGGTCGCAGATGTTAGGTCAAGGGATAAGGAGACGCTTCTGGCTGTGGTATTTGCCGGATATAAGTCCGCCATTATCGACTCATACGAAGTATCGGGTAACGATTCAAAGACGTTTGCACACCTAACGTTCCGTAAAATGCGCTAACCCCTAGCGGTCTTCTACGGGGGCGTATCTATATACCCTTAGATGCCACCCCTTTCTCTATCCCACCAACCATACCCCCATTGATTATTTCTTGTGAGCGATAGTAAGTTGCCTATCTATGCATGGATGGGTAACTTGCTATCCTCGGGGTCTTGATGGGGGCTTATCCATCGCCGGAGGCGCTACAGTCCTCAATGTGTCCCACATCACGAATATTCAACTTGTATTCAGTTTTAAATCTGTGATAGACTATAGATATAAGGCAAACGGGGAAAGAAGCCCGAAAGCCTAGCAAGTTTCTAAACCTACCGAAAGGTTACGCATCATGGCACAGGTCATCAACATCATCAACTTCATGGGTCGCCAGCTTCTTGAAGAGGTCGAAGAAGGTCGCTTCAAGCTTGGTGAGATGACTGAGCTTGACCGCCAGGCAACCCTCAATGCACTTAGCGAGAACGAAATCGCTAAGGTTGAGGCGATTGAGGAAACCGAAGATGGCACCTTCCTGCTGTCACTGGAGACCGGGGAGGTTAGCGTATTGATGGGCAACTACTTTGAGGACTATGTGCCTCTGGTGGCAACCATTAAGGAATCCGATGGCTTCCTTGGCTCTTACAAGGACTGCCTTCTCTTTGCTACCGTACAGGCGGACGGTGAGGTTGCTGATGAGTTCCGAAAGATGATTGAGAGCGAGTACTCCTACTCCACCTATGTGAAAGAGTTCGATGACCGGGAAGGCTACCTCGTCATCTAACCTCATATGGAAAGCTCCTCAGTGACAAGTTGAGGGGCTTTCCATATGTCCTGGGCGTGTAACACTGCATAGTTCAGGTAACTCCCCGGCTTTGAGGTGTATAACCGCGTCTAAGCACTCCCATACCCTATTGCGGGTAGCACATTCGCTACTATAACTAGCCAGTGGGTTAAAACAATGCAGTAGTTGCCATAGCGCGCTCAAAGCCTTACATCTCATTCCCCCTAGCAATACCTAGTAGGTCACATGTTCTTCTTTATTGGCTCTATTGCTCTAAGTCTATATTCCCTGTATTCGAAGATGAGCACTGAGGATTACCTTATGTGGTTTGCGGTGCTCATCTTCTCTTTCTTCCTGCTGGGGTAAGTGTGTCCCACATCACTCATATTCGACTTGCATACGGTCTGAAATATGTGTTAGACTATAAATGTAGCGAGGAAGAGATAGAAACTTCCAAAGAGAGCTACAGACCGAAACACATCTTAGTCGAAGGGATTACAGGCATGAGCACCAATGAACAGGCAATCAAGAACGCCGTCGTTAATGAATACCCGAACGAGGCAAACCTTATCGAAGGTATTGAGATTGGCAACCCGCTTGATGGTGCGCGTACTCACTTCAAGGTGTTCGTGACCTATGGAGACGGCGTACTTAATCGAGAGTATCACCGCACATTCTATGCCCTCATCTCAGGCGACACCTGCACTCTCGATGAGGATGAGGAGGCGTGCATCAACGCTGAGTGTGAATGCCTGGACGAGGACTAGATGGCCCTCTAGTCACCCCAAGGGCTTCCAGCGCCATGCAAGCAGTAATTGAGGACTTACCCCTAGGCGGCTCGACGGGAAACCGAGCCGTCTAGGGGTACTGCTTTGCCTAAAAGCCCGTGTGTCCCACATCACTCATATTCGACTTGCATACGGTCTGAAATATGTGTTAAACTATAAATGTAGCGAGGAAGAGGGCTTCCAGAGAAAAGCTACAGACCGTTTCCCCTTAGACCGAAAGGTTGCCATCATGGACTTCAGCAAGAACTACGACGAAGCAGTCGCAAAGCTTCAGCAGTACCTCAAGGAGATTAACTCCTTCATGGAGTCCGACGCTTACCAGGCAAAGGTGAAGGAACCCATCATGCCCGCTAAGACTGAGTACATCAACGACCCGAACAAGCCGCTGGCTATCCGACTCAAGGCATACAACACCTATAAGGGTTACCAGGTGCAAGCGCTTCTTTCCGACACTTTGCGCCCCCATACTGAGTACGGCTTCGAGATTTCGCCCTGGCAACTCAAGTATGTATTCGATAACGAAAAGCTGATTATCGACACCATCAAGCTTGGTAAGGAGCTGACTAAGAACCTCTAACCTGGTTACCGCATAACAAGTGCCCCTAGATGAAAGCCCCTGCTACATGCAGGGGCTTCTTTGCGCCTCTGAAAAACACTTCACTGCCAGCGGTGGAAGAGGTGAGCGGGTGTGTCTCTATCTACGCCCTGCCCTAGCGACTCTGCCGCCTGCTGGATGATTGCCACATGCCGCTCTCACTAGGGGTACTGACTGCCTGTCAGGGATGCGGCGGTAGCTTCCTGCTGTCGCCTTAGAGTCTAGCTGTAGCGCGGCTATTGTCACGCTGAGCGTGCCGCCCAGTGGGACTCTCACTACATGATGCACACCTGCCACTCACTGCCGGGGGGGGTATGCGAGCGCTGATAGGCGGTGAGCTGTTGCTGTATGCTTACCACCTGCCAGTGCTCATTATTACTCCTTAGGTCGCCTTGTTCGCGCTTGCTGGCTAGGGGTGCCCCCGCCTGCCGCCTAATGGCGTGTGGCTAGGTCTGCCTGCCACCGATAATCTGGTACACTAGACCTATTATTTACTACTATGATTTCCAGAAAAGGATGTACCCCCATTATGAGTATCACTATTGCTGACCTCAAAGTTCGAGATGTCATTATCACTACTGAGGTTGAAGGCGGTGAGTATGGTCTGTACACGGTGCTTTCTATGGATGATGGCGCGGGTGTCGCAATCTTGAAGCCTGCCGGTTTTTCGCGCGCCCGCTGTGTACTGACCGCCTGCGAGGGTGAAGCGGGCGCGCCGCGCTTCACGCTTAGCCAGGTCGTTACCTGGGGTGAGCTGTCGCCGTGTGAGAGGGATGGTGAGTCTTTCAAGCCTGAGGCGGTTGTTGAGATTGTGCGTGCTTTCCCGGATGGTGCTGTGTATGAGACGAAGGATTATTTCGCGGCGCTTGTGCGTGCTCGTAAGTCTTTAGCTCTGCCTAAGGGCGTGTCTGCTTTCAGTGAGAGGCGTGATGTTGTACCCCTGAACGAAGGTCGAAATAACCCGCATGTCATTCGCCTAGGCGACGTTGAACGCATCTATGAGAATATTGTTGGTGAACATGAACTCTGGGTTGGTCTACTTGACATGTGGAGTGAGTCGATAGCTGTTGCCATTGACCTGTTGAGCCGTGATGAGCGTGAAGCTGTTCAGAGGTACGCGGACGGCGCGGCTGAGGGAGTAGACCTTAGCGAGGCAAAGTTTATTCAGCTAAGGAGCGAGGCTCTGGGCGGCGGCTCTGTCATTGGTTGCTTCGTTGGAGACATCGTAACTATCGAGACTGCTTCGGGCGTGCAGTACTTGCAGGTGACCGGCGGCGCTGACTCTGAGCTTCAGGTGCAGAACCTTACTACCAATGAAGCGGGTGCCCTTCGCGTTAAGGCTGTCCACGGTGAAGATTGGTACGATGACGAAGAGGTGAAGTACGACCTGGCTCTACATTTAGTGAAGGCGGGCGGCTCTGTGGAGCCTGTGTACGTGAATAGCTTTGCTGTTCTTCCTACTCGAAACCCTGACGCGGTGAGTGAGATTCATGCGCTCTACGAAGCACAGGAGGAACCCCTCAACAGGTTTATGAGCCTTCTTGAGGATGAAATTGAGGCAGAGAAGGCAAAGCCTGCAAATCGAAAGACTCCCCGCTGGCTTGAACTGCTGGAAGAACTAAGCTCTATGACGCTCGACGCTAAGAAGAGCCGTAGCGTCCTGCGTTTGCAGTACCTCAAGGACACCGTAATGAGGGCTGTAGGTATCACCGTCGCGAACGCCCGATACGAAGGCAATAAGTACCTAAATAAGATGCGCGAAGCTCTCGAAGCGGTGGCAGAAATCAATGAGTGATAGGTTGTTGCAGGTAGTGCGGTAAGTACCTCACCGCTCACAGTATGAGCGTATGGGTGATACTTAGCGAGCGCCCGCGTATACTTACAGGAAAGCCCCTTAGCTGAAACACATCAGCTAAGGGGCTTTCGTCTTTGTGTCCCACTTCACACATATCCGGCTCGTGTACTGTCTGAAATATGTGCTAGACTATAAATGTAGCGAGGAAGAGAAAAGCTTCCAAAGAAAAAGCTACACACCCTCTACTGCTTACCGAAAGGCTGTCTAACATGTACCCCGAATCCATTCTCAACTTCCAGGGCGAAACCCAGAGCTTCACCGCATACATCGACCCTATCGACGGTTTCACCGCCGACAGCCTTGCAGAAACCCTTGGCGAGAAGGCACGCACCATCTCCATTGCCTGCGGTGAAGGTGACACGGAGGCAACCCTCTACTTCTTCGATGAAGAACAGCGCTCCGTTGAGGTTGAAGATGAAGAAGGTAATGTCTCTGAGATTACCGCAACCGTAGACCTGAGCCGCATCAACTACACCGACAAGCTCATCCTACAGCTCATGGGTGCACTGGACTTGCTGGGTGAAGAGGTATCCATCTTCCAGGGCATCAACTTCATTGACGTTTCTATCGAGTATGCTGTACCCAACCAGCTTAGAATCTAGCTAACATCTAGTACAGTAGAGCCGCCCGCGTATCACTAAGGATATGCAGGCGGCTCTACGTATTGTGGTGGGGTACTCTACGGCTAGTCGCCATCACCTGCCACACTACACCCCCCCCAACATGGTAGCTAATCACCATTGCCCACCTCTAGCGACTGGCTATCAACGGCAACTTTCTGAGCGCTAACAATGGCGGCTAGGGGCGGGTTTGCGGTATAGTATAAGTGCAGGTGACTATCACCAATAGTGCCCCCTATCTCGATACCCGCTACTTAAACTTGGAGGTTCCCAATGTCCCGCCGCGTTTTCCGCAACTCACTGCTTCCCATTCATGCGAAACTGTTCGCCTACATATTAGGCTTTGGACTTGCTGACCTAGTGATGATTATTGCCCGCAACGGGGCGTTCTAATCGCCTTTGCCCTACCATCACCTAGCGCCCTACTGAGCGCCCCTCCACACTAAAAACATTTCCCGAAAGAGGTTCCCTACTTATGATTGCACCGTACACGTTCTTAATTCCGCTAGTTGTAGGCGGCGTTGCTGTCCTTGCCTCTGTCTGGTTGTTTAAGAGATTCGTCAGTAAGGATGCTGACGGCGGGGTGTCTCGCCACCAATGGATGAACTACACCCACGGGGCTGTTTGGGGCGTACTGTTGCTATCCCTGTTGATTATTGGTGTCGCGTCTAAGCCAAGCGAGGAAATATACTCTAGCCTGCTGGTTGGTTGGGGTGTCGGTGGAGTAATCACTCTCGCTACCATCCTGGTGGGTCTGTTTGCAACTGGTGCGTTTAAAGATGACGATGGGTTGTGGGGTTGGCGTGTGCTTCGCATCTGGTCTACTGTAGGTCTAGTGATTCTTGCACAGGGGTTGTGGAGTGCGAGCGCTTCCCCGTCTAGGATTGGCTCGTCCCCTACGTCCTTAGAGTACACGGTTTCCGCCGATGGCTCTAAAACGTCTGTGGTAGCTGAAAAGTATCAGGTGGTGAAGGGTGAATCTGATAGGTGGGTTTCTGTGTCTAAGGAAAGCCGTGGCGGTAATGAGCCTGCTCAGGTGTATTCATGGACTGAGGCTCGTGAGCTGTCTGCTTCGGGTGAGGTACTGAATGCCTCTAGGGTGACTTACAAGTCATATGAGGATGAAGTTGTTGTAGTTGATGATGCCCCGGCAAATGGTAAAGCATGGGTTGAGTACAGGGATGCATTCTATCTTGCGCCTGCTGGTCTACTGGATGCTTCCCGCCCCGACCCTATACAGGGCAAGCTGTGCGTGCAGGGGCGCGATAACGGCTGTAAGGTGAATGCAAAGCCTGCATACAAGAAGATTATGGTTCACGTGCCTGCGGGTGGAAAGTAGGGCGCTATGGCGCATTTCTTTGTGGGGCTATTCTTGCTCCTGGTTCTGCTGTTTTTCTGGTCGGTAACTTTCTGGCGTGTCGTCCTATGGTTTGTGGGTATGTCCGCATGGGTGGCACTCTTCGGGTACGCCCTATCCGTGATGTTTAACGACTCGTCAGCAACCCCCTATGCGTGGGGTATCTTCCTGGGTGCACCCTTGTGGTGCATTGGCAGTCTTTTCTACTCAACGTTTGAGTTTGGCGAGGAAAGCCGTGATTCGCAGTGGGAACCGCATTACCCATGTTATAGGCGTTGAGCTGTCATGGGGCTATTCGTTGTTTGGAAAGGTGTAAGTGTTGCCTGATTCGCATTTCATACTTAGTGTACTGTCGTTCATCGTGATTGCTTGGGTGTGGAGCACACTCTGGTTCTCGCCCGCCGGAAAAGGCTGGCGCGGCTTCGTTGAGCGCGTTGGCTGGTCTGGGTTCGCGGCAATGTTTTTGAGCCTCTTTATGCTTTTTGCGGCGCAGATGATGAACCGTCCCTTCCGTGATGGCGAGTTTTTGGCTGTAGTCCTGATTGAATTGGTGGTGTTCACCATATCTGCCGTGTGCATATTTGTCCCCGGCTGGTTCCCTACGTCGGATGACGTGGAGGGTAAGTAACTCGATGGGATAAGCTTGCAGTCAGGTGACAGATAGGTACTTAGGGGTAGGAATTGCCCTATACTGGTAATGCGTGTATACTGGCTACTATCTTCTTTCAGGTGGGGAGCCCCTGCTGGGTCGAGGTGAAATCTTCGGCGTGGCAGGGGCTCCCTTTCTTCGTATTCTTGCTGTGGTTGAGGTGGTCGCTTAGCCCGCAGGGTCTTTCTGTGAGCACCCTAAAGCTTTTGGTGAGTTGAGCACTATAAGGCGACACCTTTTCATTGGTAGCAATTTCTGTGGTATAATATATCTATTATTACGCAGGTGTTATGCCTGTGAACAATTATCAACTATCGAAAGGTTTGTTATGGACATCTCCCCGCGCGACGTTGCACATGTAAGCGGCGGCTTAATGTATGTGCGCTCCACCTCTACCCCCGACAAGTTCGGCAATGTGACCATTGAGGGGGTACGCGCTACCGACCAGATGGTGACCTGCACCCTGCATGAGGGTGATGAGGTTAAGAAGGTTGCAGTGAACGTGTCCAGGGGCGAGGCTCAGGATTGGTTCGACCGTGAAAGCCACCTAAACCTCATTATTGGTGAGATGCGCGCCTTGTTTAGCCGGATGCTATCGTTCGTAAATAACTCCAGGTATGGGGATTCGCGGATGCGCCCGCTAGGGGTGTCCGTGGTGAGTCGTGACTCTGCCGAAGCCGCCTTTGACTTCCTGAATGAAGCAGAGCGTATCCTTTTGCATGAAAGTGAATGGTTTGAGGATAAGCGCATCGAATGTTTGAAAGCGTTTGAAGAGTGTCACGCTGGCTACCAGGCACGACAGCAGATTGTCGTGTCTGCCCCTGAGTTCACTAGCGACTGTGTTGCACTACCGGGTGTATTGCTCCGTGGCGGCGGTATTTATGAAATGACCTCCGCTGGTTACTATGAAGGTAATCAGGATGGTTACATGAAGGTTCTAGGAACTGTGGATGGGAAAGCTAGGGTGAACTTCCGTATTGGTGGGAATGATGTACGCCGTGGCGTAATTTCCTCCACCTCTAATAACCCTAACCACTTGTTGCTAGTGTCCGGCGACGATACTTTCCGCATCCTTGCTACCTCCGTAAAGCTTCTACCTATCGGCTCCCTTAAAGATATTGACGACTACCTCAAGCTAACCCAGTACTACGACCGCCTAGGCAATTCACTAGAGGGCATCTTTAGGGATGTGTTCGCTGGCTCTCTCCGTGACGGCTCTGATTGCCTCAAGTCGCTACTAAAGGGTGTGGGTGACGTGCCTATCTATGAGCGCGATAACTATACTTTCCGCCGCAATAAGATGTTGCAACTAGTGGATGGCGTTATCGTGGGCATTAGGGGGGAGGTCACTGCGGTTCGTGAGTTGCGCTCTCGACTGGCGGCGATTTACGACGAAGCAGAGCTGTAAGTCCCGCGCGCCCATGCTGGGGTGATGCATAACGAAAAGCTTGAACGCCCTGCGGTAAGGCACACAAGGTCTACCGCAGGGCGTTCAGCCCATGCTCACGCCAACCAGCCGGAAGAGCTAGGCGTTAGCATGGGCTGGGCGTATTCCAAACAGAGAGCCTAGCACCCTCTAGAAATATGTGATACACTGTAAATGTTTAGTAAATATCATACCCGCAATGACTACCTACCGAAAGGTTCTAGACATGCCCGTCTCACCCCGCGACATCATTAACATCAACTCCCCCTTCTACGTTCACGCCGTAAAGTCAGAAAAGACCCTAAATGGCGAATCTCTCTCCGTGTCCGGCATCTTCCCCGACGGTGAATACTACGAAGACTACCCCATGCGGGAAGATGAACTCGTCGTACTGCAAGAAGAAGCGCCTGAACATGATGTGCGAAAGTGGTTCGACCGTGAATATCGTCTTCGCCAGCTTGACCACGCTATCTTTGCCACTGCTGAATATGAAGCGGCGGCATACTATCACTATCGCCAACGTAGCGACATTCCTCGACACCACCTAAGCTTGTCGCTAACCGACCGTAATCCCGCCAACACCTTGTCCAGCCTCCTGCTTGACGCTAAGGACGCTCTTACTCAGGCGCGGGGCTGGGTGCTGGAAAAGCGTCACGAATGCCTAGACGCTTTTGCCGAGCGTTATGCTGACTATCAGGCAGAAGCGCCTGATAAGCCTCTGAGTGTAGTGCTGGGTATGGTCTACGCCGAAATGTTCAGCTTCGAGAAAGGTAAGCCCCTCTGCCTCCCCTCTCCTGCTGAGGAATATAACATTTACGGTGAGACCTATGAAGAGTGCGCCGCTCGACTGATGGAGGTCACCCTCGAAATGACGTTCGACATTGACAAGAGCATTAACTATGTGCAGTGGGCGCATAGTGAGCTCAACACCTTCTATGATGAGCTGGGGCGCGAGTTCGACCCCGCCTGCTGGGAAGTAGTGGATAAGCTTTCTATCTAGCGATATGGCGTTGTCCCTCAGTCATACGTTTAGGCTGAGGGACAACGCAATGTCTGGTTTATGGTGTTGATATGGATTTTTATTTTGCTGAGCTAGAAAACTTATTCCTAGTTGTTCTGGCTGTGGTTGCACTTGCAATGCATACCATCCTCTTCCTTCTAGGCTTTGCCGCCACTATCGCCCTAGCTTGCTACGCGGCAAAGTTTATTATGATAGACCTTTCACCTGGTAAGCGTAGGCTGGCGTTAGTGGCGCTTACCGCCATTGACATTGCCCTAGTCGTTGCCGCAATAGCGGTGGCAGTGTCACTGTGGCATTAAGACGGTGGATGCCGTGTCCCCTCCGCATACGACACCCCCTATGCAACTCGCTTAATGCGAAACTGAGTTGTATAGGGGGTTAAATCTGTGCTAGACTATAAATGTAGCGAGGGGATACACTCCAGAAAGAAGCTACAAGCAGTTACCTCATCAGTCGAAAGGCGCGAATCATGCAGACCACCTACACCACCGCGTACTACGTGACCACCTCCGCAAAGGTTGAAGTTACCAAGGATTCCATTAAGGATATGGAGGAACTGACTACCCTTATCCACAACTACCATCGCGCGGCAGACGGCTCCATCGTTACCCGCCCGAAGGACATTCAGGATGACATCATGTATGTCGAGCTTGATGGTGGCATTGAAGCATCTATCGCCTTGGGTAAGGACTTCGTAGAGATTTCTGCTTATGACCCGGAGGAGGACTTCACTCTCGACGTGGTAGCAACCGATGAAGTTCGAGAGCTTATTGAATACTTTGAGGGCATCTAGCCCCTAGTTGCGGAACCCCCCCCCTACAGAACCCCTGTAGGGGGTTTCTTTGTGCCTACACTCAGTAAGGAGGTCTCCAATATCCCCCAAAAGCCACTGAGCGCCCCGCAGAGGCGATAAGCGTCCAATGGTCGATAAATTCCACACAGGGCGACATGGAAGCCCTAGAATCGCCCCCCAGGGGCTTTTAATAACCCTTGTGGTGCATAGGGCGACCTACGGGCTATATATGTAAAGCGCATAACTTTCACCACATGCGCAATACCATTCCCTGCACCCCCGCTAAAGCTCTAACCGTAAGCCGAAGCAGGCAAAGCAGGATGAAACACATAGAGAAAGGCAATCAAACATGCCTAGCAACATTAGCAACCTCACCCGCAACGCCAAAGAACTTGCTTTGCGCGCTCGCGCCGGTATCCGCGAGACGTACAGCAACGAAACTGTACTCAATTCAGCAATACACGACTGGCAGAACAGTAAATACGAGGTGCTGAGTGGCGACAAGCACACCATCACCATAGGCGACACCACCTATCAGCGCATCCGCGCGCTACGCCGCATTGAACGCCCCTTTGGGCTACCGCCGGTTGAACCTGGCGACCTGGGCGGCTACATCGCCACCAACCCTAGCCACGGCATAACCCTCAGCCATCGCGGGTCATGCTGGGTAGCAGACGACGCACTTATCTCCGGCTATGTGTCAGATGATAGCCAGGTAACTGGTCACGCCCATGTAGGGTATCCATCCAAGGTAAACGGTCGGTCGCTCATCTCTGACTTCGCACAAGTGATTGACGGCGCAGAAGTAACCGAGTCTATGGTGACCGACTACGCGCAGGTGGTCGGTCGTAACTTCGATGGGCTAAATAAAGACCTCATCTTCGACCGCCGCCAAACCACCATAGATAACCATTCCTGGGTTTCCGGGCGCGCCCGCGTCTCAGACGGTGCGCTAGTCAGCCGTTTTAGCCGCGTGAGTGGTTCCGCTGTCGTTGCTGGACATGTACAGCTCCGTAAAGGCTCAATCGTTACCGGCGGGGTTGTGCTAGTGAGTGAACGCGGCTTCACCGACCTATCAGGTGAAGTCATTGACGAGCCAATGAACATGTGGGGGTACCCCACCGTAGCTCTCCTTCGAGCAAACGACGACTGGGCGCACTCAGCCAAGGTATTCGGTCGCGAAGAGTACGGCTCAGTGCTCCCTCACTGGAAGATTGGTTACCCCCGCGTCCTTGAGGCGGCTCAGGAAATTGCCGACATCTACGACGTAAAACTCGACGTTACAGACGCAGGACCCGGCGCGTATGCGTCATCCTTCGACAAGGAGGGAGGCTACCCGCGTAACGTGCAGACCTCCCCTGTAACCGGCATCGAATACCTAGAGCGCCCCGATGAAGACGAGTACGAAGAGTTCATGGACCACCTGGCAATGAGGCAGGAGGCGATATGGGATAAGAAGCGGTTGGAGCGCGCCAAGGAAGAGGATAAGCATATCGTAGACAATGCAGACACTCCCGCCATTGTCCCGCCTCCCACGCCTGCTAAGGCTGACGAAGAGCCCGGCGATACTGAGGTTAGCACCCCTGCAACCGAGGCAGAAGACGCATAAGCGCACCACCGATAGCCGCTACAGGTCAATTGAACACCTGCTAAGCGGTGTGATATAGTGAACACGTAAGGTTGTGGCTCCCCGCATAAGCGCCTCACCTGCATACATTAAATCCCTTGAGGGGCGGCTGTTTTGCCGCCCCTCAAGCTTTACCCAACCGAAAGGGCTGTGCTCATGCCGTTTATTTCCGAGGCTCCCGCCATTACCAGTATCGCCGCCGCGCCTGCCATTGTTGCGAACAAGCTCAAGGGCGACGACAAGAAGTTCCGCGTACTCAAGGATGAGAAGTACGCCCGCTCTACCGTAGACGGTCAGGCAGTTCACCGCATCCAGGCGCTAAAGCGTATCGAGCGTATCGGCGCTCAGCCGGACATTATGCCTGGTGAGATTGGCGGCTACGTACTGCATGAAGGGTGTCTCTCGCAGGAAGGTGCCTGCTGGGTTGCGGATGATGCAATCGTAACCGGGCGCGTTGAGGGTGACGCAGAAGTCAGCGGTAGCGCCTATGTTGCAGGCAACGCTGTCGTGAGCGGTTACGCTTCCATCTCTGGTATGGCGTATATTGGCGGCTCGCTGTCGAATGATGGGTTGCTGGGTAGTGGTAGCGTGCTGATTGACTCAGCTATGGTTACTGACTCTTGCCGCGTACTGGGTGGCGACGGCATGGAAACTGTGGTTTCTGAGTTCTCTACCCTTAGCGGCGCGTCTAACATCTCTGCTGGCGTTAAGGTTCGCGGCGCGTCAAGGCTACATGGCAGGGTTCAGGTCATTGGCGACGTTGAGATTAGCGGCGCGTCAGAGCTGGAGGGAGACCTGCTGGTAGCGTGCCCGGAAGGGTCAGCAAAGATGCATAACGAAGCTGTCACCTACTGGAATAAGGAGAGTCGCCACATCCCGCTAGTGCTAAATGTCCCTGCTGGATGTGAGTCCCTTGTGGATTATGCCGAAAAGGAAGCGGGCGACAAGTTCACTGCTCGCGGTACTACTGAACGTGTCGTGATGCCGTATTACGCTGGACGTATGGCGCTTGACGTTGAACAAGCTTCCGTTCTGCTTGACGCGGCAGGTAAGGAGCTTCGCCACCTATCCAGCTAGGGTAGAGTATTACCGTTACCGTAGCGGCTAACTGGAGCCGCTACCACGTGAAGGGCTAGAAGAACCCCATAACGATTACGGCGAACCCCCGCCTCACGATGTAGTAGGTGGGGGTTTGCCGCGCCCTACGCTATTGGTACCATGCGGGCAGGAAAGAAGGGCTGCGGGTAATGTGACACACCTCACCACAAATCGACTTGCATACGGTTTGAAATATGTGTTAGACTATAAATGTAGCGAGGAAG
>ERZ772779.165-NODE-165-length-32272-cov-7.625757_pt1 | contig 32272 bp, 28 predicted proteins | sample MGYA00511360_ERZ772779 | MGnify/ENA primary metagenome ERZ772779 (study PRJEB29015, sample SAMEA2738112) | human oral metagenome | biome: human oral; feature: human-associated habitat; material: saliva | place: China | collected 2231 ...
AGTACTACGAGCAGCTCATCAAGGACTTCCCGATCGTCTCCATCGAGGACCCGCTAAGCGAAGACGAGTGGGACGACTGGAAGGCCCTGACCGACGAGATCGGTGACAAGGTACAGCTCGTTGGTGACGACTTCTTCGTAACCAACCCCGAGCGTCTAGCCAAGGGTATCGAGCTCAAGGCCGCCAACGCCCTGCTGGTTAAGGTAAACCAGATCGGTTCTCTAACCGAGACCCTGGAGGCCGTGGAGATGGCCCACCGCAACGGTTACAAGACCATGACCTCTCACCGTTCCGGCGAGACCGAGGACACCACCATCGCCGACCTGGCTGTTGCCACCAACTCTGGCCAGATCAAGACCGGTGCTCCCGCCCGTGGCGAGCGTGTCAACAAGTACAACCAGCTGCTGCGTATCGAGGAGTCCCTGGGTGAGGACGCCGTATACGCCGGCGCCAGCGCCTTCCCGCGCTTCAAGGCCTGATAGCAGGTGTCTTGAGCTAAACCAGCTCTGACTTAAGCGGGCGGGGTGCATTTAAGCATCCCGCCCGCTTTGTATCTAGCCCTCAGGTAGTATCAAAGGTGTGAAGCCCCGTCGCCCTACCCAAGCTGACCCACGTCGTCGTCGCCAGAGGCGAACGTCAAACGCTACCGGCAGCGAGGCAGCCCCACGCACCCACCCTGAAGGCCTGCCCAGGGTCCGTTTACAAACGCCCCGCACTGGCGAAATCCCGCAGGTACCCCAGCAGCGCGACGACGGGCGCACCCCAATCTCGCTGCGGATGCTATTAGGGCTGGTGGCCCTGCTAGTGCCAACATTCTTTATTGCTGAAAGCGTGCACACCTACTTTGTGCAGCATCAGCGCTACCAGGAAGTTAGCTCCCAACTGCGCGCCACCAAGCAAGAAAACGCCCAGCTGGAGGCCAAACTGCAGGCCTGGCGAGACAACAACTATCTAAAAAGCCAGGCACGTGGGCGCCTTGGCTACGTAATGCCGGGGGAGACCACCTACATTGTGGTGGGCGCCGATTCAGTTAGCGAAACTACTGCCACCAGCTCCACCCCCCAAAACAGTCAGCCCTGGTATGACCGCTTGCGCCAGAGCACTCGTGAAGCCGGCAAAGTCCCCAAGGCTGCCAAACGTGAACCCTCCCAGCGTGGCTGGCTAGATCCAACCACTAACCCCACGCCTACCGTAACCACCACCCCATAAAGCGAGAGCAAATGAGTTCAGAAGTTACCCAGGCCGATATTGAAGCCCTAGGCCAACAGCTGGGGCGCGTGCCGCGCGGGGTAGTAGCCATTGCCGCGCGCTGCGTGTGTGGTCGCCCGGCGGTGGTGCAAACCGCTCCGCGTCTAGATGACGGCTCTCCCTTCCCCACCACCTTCTACCTGACCCTGCCAGGGGCGGTATATGGCTGCTCAGCCCTGGAAGCCACCCACTACATGGATGAGCTAAACCAGCGTCTAGCTGAAGATGAGCAACTGGCCGCCGCCTACGCCCATGCCCACCAGGCCTACCTGGCAGAGCGTGAAAAGCTTGGCCACGTGGACGAAATCGCCGGTATTTCCGCAGGTGGTATGCCTACCCGCGTTAAATGCCTACACGCCCTAGTGGGCCACTCACTAGCCGCCGGTGCGGGGGTAAACCCCATCGGCGACATTGCCATTGAAACCATGCGTGAACGCGGCCTGTGGGATAAGCAGGTTTGCAACTGTAAGGACGGTAAATAATGCGCCTGGCTGCTATTGACTGCGGTACCAACACCATCCGTTTGCTGATCGGCGACTATGAGCTTACCGATCAGGGCATTATCATCAACGAGCTGGAGCGCTCAGGTGAGATTGTGCGCCTAGGTGTGGGGGTAGACCGCACTGGGCGCCTAGATGAGGAGGCCATTGAGCGCACCTTGGATTTCACCCGTGCCTGCGCTGAGCGTTTTGAGCATTACGGGGTGCAACAGGCCCGGTTTGTGGCCACCTCCGCCTCGCGTGACGCCGCCAACCGTGACGTTTTCGTCAATGGTGTTTGGGCGATTTTAGGTTTTGAACCTGAAGTAATCAGCGGTGAAGAAGAAGCCGCCCTGGCCTTCCTGGGCTCTAAGGTGGGCAGCAATGTGGATATGACCCACCCGCGCCTGGTAGTGGATTTGGGGGGCGGTTCCACCGAGTTCAGCCTGGGCACCCAATACCCTGACGCCTATATCTCTACCAACATGGGTTCGGGGCGCGTCACCGAGCGTTTCCTAAGTGAAGGCGTCACCCCTGCCTCTGAAGCAGCCGCCCGTGAGTTTGTGCGTTCCATGCTGGATACGGCTGCCGAGCAGGTAGATTTCAGTGCTGCCCACTCCCTGGTGGGACTAGCTGGCACTATCACTGCGGTTAGCGCCCACGCCCTGGGACTGGAATATTTCGACAGCCAAAAAATCGGTGGGGCACAGGTGCCCGTGGAGGACATGCGCCGCTCCTGCGACGCCATCATCCACGCCACCCCTGAGCAGTTAGAGCAGTGGGAATTCATTGCCCCCGGACGCCGCAGCGTAATTGCCGCCGGCGCCCTGATCTGCGATGAAATGGTGGCCCGCGTGGCGGCTGACACCGCTAACACCGATCACCCAGTGCGCCACATTAACGTGTCCTTGCACGACATCCTCGATGGTATCGCCCTATCTCAGCTATGAGCCAGTCTTTTGCTGCCCTGCTACTGGCGGCGCGTAGGCAGCGTCAACTAGTAATTGCTACGGCGCTGACTGATGGTGAGCCTAGTGGCCAGGCCCACCAGGCTCACCTGGCCCAGCAGCAGGGGGCAGGGGCCCTGGAGCTGCGCGCAGACCTGCTAGCTGATCCCGCCCAGGTGCGCGCAGCGCTGGCAGCAGTGCGGGCAGCCTCCAGCCTGCCGCTGCTGCTGACCTACCGCTCAGCTACTGAGGGTGGTAAAGGTGCTGGTCACGGCCAGGGCTATAAGGATTATTTAGCGAGTTTGCTGCAGCTGCGCTCGCCCGTGGCTGCGCTAGATATAGAGATGGCTTGCCCCGCCAGTAAGGCGCTGGTAGCTGAGGCTAAAGCGGGTGGCTACGACGTCGTCGGCTCCTGCCACGACTTTACGGCCACCCCCAGCGCGGCCCAGATAACCCAAAAACTGGTGCAAATTACTGCTGACGGCGCGGATATCACCAAAGTGGCTTACATGCCGCGCACTGCCCAGGACGTGGCCGCGCTGCGACATGCCGCCCACGACTTTGCCGGCGCCTACCCCCACCAGCCGCTAATTGCTATTTCAATGGGCCAGCTGGGCGCCCCAAGCCGCACTGACCTGGCCAATTGTCTGACCTTTGCGACAATCACCGACGGCGTCGCTAGCGCCCCAGGACAAGCAACTATCACCCACATGAGAGCCTGGCTAGAAAACACTGCGGGGACAAGTACTATAGAACTATGAGCCAGCCCCTCGACTCCTCCTCTCGGGCCGCTGGAATCCCCATCGGAATTCGCGCGCATTTAGCCCACGCCGCCTTGCAGGTCCTAGCGCAAGACGCAGGCGTGGACATTTTGCATATCAAAGGTCCGGCAGTTCACCCCAGTATTGGCCGCGCCCTAACCCACAGCACCGATGCCGATGTGCTGGTGCGCCCAGAGCAAGTAAAGCTATACGTCAAAGCCCTGCTAGATCACGGCTGGCGTCACAACACCTCATTTGAAACCGGCTCCGCCTTCGAGCACGCGGCCACCTTCTTCCACCCCACCTGGGGATATGTAGATCTGCACCGGCGCTACCCGGGAATTACCGCGCCCAAAGCTTTTAACAACCTCTGGGCGCGGCGCATCCACCAAATGCTTGGCGGGGTTCGCTGCGCTACTCCCGCACTAATCGATCAGCGCCTAATTTTGCTGCTGCACGTAGCGCGCAACTCCTCAGGGACGTCAGACCCCGACTATGCCCTAGTGTGGGCAACCCTAGACGAATGTGCCCAAGCAGATCTGCGCCGTCGAGCCCGGGAGCTAGGGGCCCAAGTGGGGCTAGCCGCCGCGCTAGGAGAACTAGACCAATACCGCCAAGACCCCACCCACGACCTGTGGATGATGTTCTCCACCGGTGAGGGTGGGCGCCTAGACGAGTGGAAAGCCCGCTTCAAAGCAGCTAACGGCCCGCTAGCTAAAGCCCGCATTGTGGGCCGGGCGCTGCTAGTTAACACCGACCACCTAACCATGCGGCTAGGTCACGAACCCACCCCGGCTGAAGTGCGCCAAGAATATGTGGAGCGCTACCGGGCGGCTTTGCGTGAAGGAATGGACAAAGTTAAGGGGAAACTGTGACCTACCTGCACCCCTCACGCCTGGGTTACTATGACGACCCAACTGAACAGGCCATTTACTTGGCGCCACTACCCGACGGCGAAATCTCTAGGCTAGAAGGCCCCGCCCGCGCTATTTGGATTGGCGCTGATGGGGCTGAGAATGTGGCTGAAGTAGCCCAGCGGGTTGCCCCCTATTTCAATGTTACGGCTGACCAGATCGAGGCAGACGTAAGCGAATTTGTTAGTCAACTAATTGCTGGCGCACTTCTGGAGGAAGTCATGGACCTAAAGGATGCCCGATGAGCGGCAGTTACGGGGCCTCGCCCCGGTTGCTGTTTGTGTGCACCGCCAACATTTGCCGTAGCGCCTATGCTGAGGTGCGCGCACGCCAAATGCTGGGCTTGGATGCCGGCTGGGCCTTTTTTAGTGCCGGCGTGCCGGGCACGGTTGGGCGCGAAATGGATCCGCCCATGGTGGCTCAGGCGGTGGCGCGTGGCGTGGCCCTGGAGGACTGCTTGGCTATGCGTTCGCGCCAAATGCGTGAAGGGATTTTGCGTCGCTCACGCCTAGTGGTGACCATGGCTAACTCGCACCGTGTGGCCCTGCTTGATGATTTTCCTGCCTACGCTGAGCGTTACTGGACTTTGGGGCAGCTAGCCGACGCTGCCACCTTGCTCCAGCGTGATGACGCCTGGCTGAGCTATGACACTGACCAGCTAGTGCAGGCGCTACACGCAGTGCGTGGGCCAGCTGGGGGCGGACGCGACGTAGCTGACCCATATCGGCGTGGAGATGCAGCTATGGCTGCGGCGGCCGATACCATTGATGCGTACTTGCGCACTATTCTGCCGCTACTATCGCGCGGCTAAAGGCCTAGTTGATACCGTACTAACATATAGATTTTTCAGGTTCCCCACCTGATCCCTGGCATCGCCAGGCCGCTCGGAAGAAGGGCAATAACCCACTGTGACAATCCAAGACTTTATTAGGATGACCCGGGTCAACCTGGGTTTCTTAATCCTATGCGTGCTATTGGGTCTAGCCGGTGGTTTCGGCTATGCCAGCGCCCAGCCATGGACCTACACCGCTACTTCCCAGGCGATGGTGGTAGTTCCCGGTACTGACGCTTTTAGTCAGAACTCTATTTCTGGTCAGAAAGCTAGCGTGTATGCGGTCCTAGCTGGTTCGCAGAACGTGGCTAACCGCGTGGCTAAGACCCTCAAGACCTCCAGTATGGAGGGCACTCTTAGTGGTAGTGCTGACGCCGTTCCTGGTCTGTTTACTCTGACCGCTACTGCTTCCACCCCGGAGCGTGCTCGTGACATCGCTAATGCCGGTATCAAGGCCGTGTCTGATGAGGCTAACGCGATTACCACGCTTAACGCGCCTACTGCACGGCCCACCACCCAGACCACCACTAACCCTGATGGTACCCAGGTAACCACCACCACCCAGAGTGTGGATGGCACCACCAGTGTAACCACCAGCGACAACAGCTACCGCGATACCCGCGTAACCCAGACCCTGCAGGCAGTTGCCCCCAGCGCCCCTAGCTCCCCTGACTTCTACAAGCTCAGCGGCATGGGCGCCCTTGCTGGCCTGGTAATCGGCTACCTAGTGGTATTCATGCGCCGCTTGATGGACAACCGTGTACGCCACAACTCCGATGTTGAGGAGCTGCTGGGTTCTTCCGTACTGGCGGTTGTACCTAAGTCCACTGAACTGAACGCCAAGGGCCGTCAGAACGTAGATGGCCTGGGTCAGGCTGCCGAGGCCCTGCGTCACCTACGTACCAACCTGCGCTTCGTGGATGTTGACAACCCGCCGCGCGCAATCGTTATGACCAGTGCTAACCCTGGTGAAGGTAAGTCCACCATGTCTGCCGTGTTGGCGCAGATGCTGGCTTCTTCCGGTCAGCGCACCGTGCTAATCGACACCGACTTGCGTAAGCCCGTGGTACACAAGATCTTCGGCCTAGATGGTTCTGTGGGTCTAACCCAGATCCTGGCCGGTGACATGCAGCTGTCTGATGTTGCCCAGAAGATTGAAGGCCAGCCCAACCTGCGTGTTGTGCCCGCCGGACGTATCCCTCCCAACCCCTCAGAGCTTTTGGGTTCCCAGCGTATGAAGGCCTTGATGGACTACCTCAAGGACGACGCTATGGTGATCATGGACGCCCCGCCGCTACTGCCGGTTACCGACGCTGGTCTGCTTTCGGCCCTGGCCGACGGCGCCATCTTGGTCATGGAGGTGGGTGGCACCTACAAGGAGCAGGCCCGTCTGTGTGGCAAGATCTTCAAGCAGGTTGACGGCCGTCTGCTGGGTGTTGTGCTTAACCGTGCTTCACGTCGTAACCTCGGTAGCGTTTACTACGGTTACGGTTACGGTGGCTACGGCCAGAACTACTACTACTATGAGGAAGACGAGAAGCGTAAGCTGCTTGGCTTCATCCCGCTGCCTGGTCACCGCAAGCGCAAGCGCGACAACCAGATCGTCTCTATCCAGGAGGAAGAGGTCCACCCTCTGCCTAAGGACAAGCAGAGCCGCCGCGCTGCCCGCCGCGCCGCCCGCACCGAGGCCCCGGCCCAGGTACCTGCTCAACTGCCTGCCGCCACCATGACGGCCGCTCCCGAGCCTGCCCCGCGCGTTAGCACGGTGGTTAACCCTGAGCCGGTAAGCGTACCTTCTGTGCAGGACTCTGCTGACGACACCGCCACCACTGAGGCTGTTGCCAGCCCGGTAAGCACCGGTATGCCGCTGCCTACTGCCTCCATCAGCCAGCCGGTGGGTGAGGAAACTGCCGTGCAGACCTCTGCCGCCTTTGGTGCCCCGCAGGCTAGCGTGCCCACGCGCCGCTCGCTGCGTGAGCGTCGCAATGGCTGATAGCTAATACAACAAGGGCCCCGGCTTAATGCCGGGGCCCTTTTGTTTAGCCTTCTAAAGCCCAGTAAAGCCCAGTAAAGCCCAGTAAAGCTCAGCGCTAAAGCTTAGAGAACTGCCAGGATTTCGGTTACGAACACTAGGGTGTCGCCGCCCTTAATGCCGGCCTGAGGCACGCCACGGGAGCCGTAGCCTAGCTCGGAGGGGATGGACAGCAGCACGCGCGAACCCACGCGCTGGCCTACCAGGCCCTCGTCCCAACCACGGATAACCATGCCCACGCCAATCTGGAAGCTCAGCGGCTGGCCACGGTCAAAGGAGTTGTCGAATACCTGGCCATCCCAGATCTGACCCAGGTAGTTGCACACAATGGTGTCGCCGGGCTCAACGATCTGGCCGTCGCCGGCGTCGAGAACCTGAATCTCTAGGTCAGCGGGGGCCTCAGCGTCAGGGAAGGTGAGGGTGGGCTTGGTGCCTTTGCTACCGGAAACGGTAGGAAGTGGTGTTGCAATCATGGTTTAAGTTTAAGGGTAACCAATGCCTCAACGTATGTTTCTACGCCTGAAGTAGAATGGACGCGTTCCCGTTTTTATCACGCTCGTTTCCCCAACAAGGTTTGCGTTTTCTTGAGGATGTTTTGTGGCTCCCAACACTGGCATAGTTAATTTACCTAGGCTAACTAGCCTGCGTTTCTTTGCTGCATCAGGTGTATTCATGTATCACCTGTGCCGTATTTATCCAGGTATGCCGCTTAAAGCTACGTCCACTGTGGGCTATGTTGGGGTTGCATTTTTCTTTGTGCTATCAGGCTTTGTACTGACCTGGTCCACCCCTATCTATAACGGTGTGGAGGCCAAACAGTTTTGGATTAAGCGTGTAGCGCGTGTATATCCCTCGCACCTGGCGATGATGGTTATCGCGTTGTTATTGCCGGCCAGGCCGTTGCCGCTGACCTGGGTTGCGGTACCTCCCAACGCGTTGCTGGTGCAATCTTGGTTCTCACCTAATGACATTGCTTTTGGGGTAAACGCAGTTAGCTGGTCTCTGTCTTGTGAGGCTTTCTTCTACCTGTGTGCACCGCTACTGATCAGCGTGCTAAACGCACTTAAGCCCTTGCAGCGTTACCTAGCCGCTGCTGCTGGCGCGGGTGTGGCCTGGAGTATCGGTCTGGTGCTGGCAGCCAATGGGTTTAACGTTTACGCCTACCACTTGCCGATTGTGCGTATCGGTGAATTCATTATCGGTATTGCTTTGGCTTTGGCTCTGCGCGACGGCGTGCGCTTGCCTTTTAGGAGCGTGTGCCTTGCAGGGGTGACCACCGCTGTGATGGTGATGGTTTGCCTGCGCACCGGGCAGCTAACTACGGTTAGCGGCATTTTGATGGTGCCCGCCTTTGCCTGGCTGATTTACGCCTGCGCGCAGGCTGACTTGGATGGGGTACGCGGCGTGCTGCGGCTGAAGCTGCTAGAGCACCTGGGTATTACGTCTTTTGCTTTTTATCTGGTGCACGAATTAGTGCTCCTAAACCTCAAACCGCTGCCCTGGCCGCATGGTTCAAAGCTGGTTAATCTGGCGACTGTAATCGTGCTTTGGGTTATCTGCCAGGCGGCGGCTGAACTGTTATACCGTGGAGTTGAGCGTCCTGCGCAGCGTCGTATTCGTGCGTGGGCGGCAGCACATAAGGGGAAGAATGAAACAAAGGCTGGGCATTATTCGCTACAACCTGGGCGTGCTAGTGGACAAGCCGGAACGCCCGGCACTGGTGTGGATGATGCTGGGAACGGTACTAGTGTCACTGGCGGACACCGCCTCGATTCTGCTGGTAGCGCCGCTGGCGCAGGCAATGACGGGGCAGTGGCGCAGCGGAGCCGCCGGGACCGCCGCTAGGCTTCTGGGTGTAAACAGCCAGAGTGAGCTGATAGCTGTCTTAGCTGGAGCGGTTATTGTCGGCTTCATCGTTAAGGATCTGCTCTCTATTTTGGTGCAGTGGTGGAGCCTTAAGGTTTCCTCTAACCTGCGCTACAAGAGCGCTATTGAAATCAGCGAATACTATCTGCGCCTGCCTTACTCTAAGCACGCCTATTTAGGGTTGGCGGTAATTCTAAATAAGTCTGGTCAGAACGTGACCATGGCTTATAGCGGTTACCTGTTTGGCACTATCACGCTGGCTACCCAGATTTTTGCGGTTGCTAGTGTGGTGGGTGCATTGCTGATTGCCGCTCCGGTGGCTACCGCGATTTTGGCGCTGTTTGTTGGTCTGTTTGGCTGGCTATTCCTGCGTAAGGTACGCCCGCTAAATGAGCGCCTGGGCGCGGAAGAGGTGGCCGCTAATGAGCGCTCGTTCAGGGCTTGCTTTGACGCTTTTGGCACCATTAAAGAAACCCAGCTGCGTAACGCCTACGACTTCTATCTAGAGCGTATTGATGAGGCTTCAGCTAAGCTGCGCGACATTAGCATTCAGAAGGGTTTCATCGCTTCACTGCCTAAGCAGCTAATTGAAATTGTGTTCATGCTGGCACTAGCCATCGTGTTTGCTTTTACTGCTTTTGTGGGTGACAGCCAGTCGCTGCTGTCATCTATGGCGGTATTGCTGGCGGCAGCTTTCCGTGTGCTACCCACTGCTGCCGGCATGCTGGGCACCTTGGCTACTATCCGTCAGGCTGAGCCGGCTACACGCGAATTTATTGCCTCTAAGCTGGCGGCCCGCTCACAGATTAAGAGCATGGAAATTGTTAGCCGTGAGGAGGTCACCCCGCTGGTTCTGCGTAAAGAGCTAGAGGTGCGTGACGTGCGTTTCCGCTATGACGACGACGCCCCTGAGGTGCTTAAGGGCGTAAACTTGCGTATTCCCTTTGGCACTAAAGCTGCTTTTGTGGGCTCCTCGGGTGCCGGTAAATCTACTTTGTTGGATCTGCTGATGGGGCTGCAGGTACCTACCAGCGGTGAGATCCTGATTGACGGCGCCGACATGCGTGAAAATATTTACGGCTGGCAGTCCAATATTGGGGTAGTGCCCCAGAACGTGTTCATCACTGACCGCACTATTGCCGAGAATATTGCTTTCGACCAGCGCCGTGAGGATATTGATCCGGAGCGGGTGCGTGAGGCTTTGGAAGGTGCGCGCCTGTGGGAGTTTGTTTCTAACCAGCCTGAGGGTATCTGGTCTGAGTTTGGTGAGCAGGGCCGACGTCTGTCTGGTGGACAGTTGCAGCGTGTGGGTATTGCCCGCGCCTTGTATCGCCGCCCTAACCTGCTGATTTTGGATGAGGCCACTAGCGCCCTAGATAACGAGACTGAAGCGGAAATCGCTGAAACTATCGATAATCTAAGCGGCAAGATCACCGTGATTATTGTGGCTCACCGCCTGTCCACCATCCGTAATGCGGATCAGATCGTGTTCCTGGCTAATGGTGTGGTTGATGGTATCGGTAGCTTCATTGAGCTGCAGGAGCGCTCTGAGGGCTTCCGTAACCTGGTTAAGTTGGCGGCGCTAGAGCAGGCCTAAAACCAGCGCAAAACCTAGAATCAGAGCAAAATAAGGCCAGTTGTTTACTTGGCCGCAGCCATAAAAAAGTTTGTGCCCCAGAAGTTTCTGGGGCACAAACGCGTATTAGCTGTTTAGTTCACCTGACTCGTTCCAGGTTTTCCAGCGCAGCGGGTGGGTTTTAAGCATGGGGCCGTTAGCAGCAAACTGGATGCGCTCATCGGGGCGCCCGTGGCTGATGTTTTCCCAAACTTCAAGGATTTCGGCGTTGGATAGCTTTGAGCCAGCCTCCCAGTGTGGGGAGAACCAGCTTAGGTCCTCGCCGGTTAGCGCAGTGGCGGCGCTACCTTGACGTACCTTACGGGCTACCTGCTCGGGGGAGCGGTATTGGGCGTGGGCGATCTTTAGGCCATGGCTGGTGGCGCCTACCCGCAGGGCATAGTGGTTGCCGGGGCCCATCTTTAGCCAGCGGTGTGAACGCACGGCCACTTTGCCGGGGAAGGAGGGTTTGGTGTCCACAATGAATTCGGCGTTGATCAGGTCTTTAGGGCCTGGTGTGGTGGGCACCATGTGTAAAAAGTCGGCGTAAATCATGTCTGCGCTTTGGCTGCGCAGATAGTCTGCCAGCTTGCCTTCAGGGGCGAACCAGAACTCGTCGCCGTCGAAGGGAATAATCCAGTCAGCCCCTGCCCGCCAAGCCGCATGGCACATGTAGGTCATTTTTTCGGCCTGGATATGTGCCGGTTCGCGGTCTCGGGCTACGTGCACGCGGCCGGTTTTGAGGGCGAATTCTTCTAGAATTTCCGGGGTGTCATCGGTGGACATGTTGTCGCCAACAATGATGTGGCTGATGCCCTGCGCAAATAGGTGCTCAATGACCAGGGGCAGGATATCTGCCTCGTTTTTGACTAGCGTTACGCCCCAAACTTCGCCTTCTTTACGACGACGACGCGGCAAGTTAGGTAGCTGCATATGTTTCATGGCCCGCATCTGTGCGGGTAGGCTGCGATGCTTAATAAAATCTTTGCAAACCCAGCTGGCCTGACCCAGATCTTGGCGTAGTGACATTAGCGTCCTAAGGTTGGGGTGGGAAAGTGTCACGAGGAAAAACGTGACTATACCGTTGATAGTATAGATTGGTTTCCATCCCACTTATAGCCCTTGAGAGGTTGGCGCTATGTTGGACTATGGCAAATTCGTCTATAAGTCGCGTGTGTGGGCAGGCTATGCGAACCGAGCGATTAAACGTAGCTTTTCTACTCAGCAAGTAAATAAACGACGCGAAATTTTAAGCTCTCGCCAGGTGCCTGACTTCCCGGTGACTCCAGGTGCGGTTATGGCCGTAACCATGGTTAAGGATGAGGCTGACATGATTGGTCGCGTCATCACCCACCTGTTGGAGCAGGAGGTAGACCGGGTGATTGTGGCTGACAATATGTCTAGCGACGACACCCCCCAAATTTTGGCTGATTTGGCCAGCCAGTACCCGGTTACGGTGGTGCAAGATAACCTGGCGGCCTACTATCAGTCAGAAAAAATGACGGCCTTGGCTAAGTTGGCGCGCAATCACGGGGCTAAATGGGTGATTCCTTTCGATGCCGACGAACTGTGGTTCGCTCCGGGCGCCACCCTAGCTAGCTACCTGCGGGCCAGTGACAAGAAACAGTTCCGCGCCGCTGTGCACAACGCTATTCCCACCGAAACCGCTGGGGTGTGGCGTCTTGATCAGCGGGCAGCAAGCCTGCCGAAAACCGCTGTGGCCACGTTACCTGGCATGAATATTTCTATGGGTAACCACTTTGTGGACCGCCCTGGTGAAACCGACGCCGGTATGCGCCTAATTCACTTGCCGTGGCGTTCGCTAGAGCAGATTGAACGTAAATCAACGCAGGGTTCTTTGGCGTTGCGTTTGGCTGAGCATGAGGGGCGCCTGGGGCGCCAGTGGCATGAGACTGAAACTGCTCTGGCGCAGGACGCCGCCGGGCTGTGGCAGGATCTGCTAAACGGTAACCCGCACCCGGCCCTGGACCTAAACTGGTCGGCAGACAGTGAGCTAATCACCTTAGATGAGCTACCTGCTTGGCCTTTTGCCCGTCCCTATGACATCACCGGCCCTAACCGCATTGAAGAGGTCAAATAGGTAGCTGCGCTGGCGCGGGCCGAGCACCCGTGAAAGCCTGCGACGTTGAGAAGCTTCTTAGCTGCGCTAGCGCGGGCCAAGGACTCTCTTAGCCGCGAGCGCTGCCAGCTGCCTGTAGGCTTTGCCCACCAGCTGCAAGCTAATAAAAACAAGTGGGGGCGTACCTTTTAGGTACGCCCCCCACTGTGTGTTTGCTGCGCTTAATGCGCGCAGCGCTATTGGGTCAGTCGTCGCTGCTGAAGATAGCCAGCAGACGTAAAATCTCAATGTAGAGCCACACCAGGGTCACTACTAGGCCGAAGGCGCAGGTCCAGGCGTAGCGGCGAGGAGCGCCGGCGTTTACCAGCGACTCGGTGTTCTGGAAGTCAAGCACCAGGGATACAGCCGCCATGATCACGGCAACGGGGCCAATGATTAGGCCCAGCGGGATACCCGCAACGGTCATGGAGTACAGGCCAAATTCGCCGCCCACCAGGCCGGTGATCTGCAGCAGGAAGTTAACCATGGCGAAAGCGCCGTAACCGATCAGGGCAATCATGAAGATCTTGAGGAACTTACCCTGCAGACGGAAGTTAGCGAACTTGTACAGGCACAGCATTACTACGAACGTGGCCAAAGTACCCAGCACAGCCTGTAGCACAATGCCGCTGTAGCGGGTTATCTCGACGGCGGCAGAGAAGCCACCAAGCATTAGACCTTCAGCTACGGCGTAGATGAACATCAGTACCGGTGAAGGCTCACGCTTGAAGGTGTTGATCAGACCAAAGATTAGCGCCCCAACAGCGCCGGTGCTGGTGACCATGACGGCGGTGCCCATGGCCTGTGCGCTCTGGGCCTGATAGGCGTTAACCACCAGGTACCAGCCAAAAGCGGCGGTGATAACTACCGTTAGCAGCAGGGCGGCGGTACGCACAATGACGTCGTCGTAAGTCATGCGCCCGGTCTCTACAGCGGAGGCGGCGGGAGCAGCGTACTGCTGCTCAAGCTGGGCCTGACTGTAGGGGTCAGCGTAACCGGTCTGGCCGTAAGCATTCTGGTCGTAAGTATTTTGACCATAAGCGTTCTGGCCGTAGGGGGCGCCATAGCCGCCCTGGTTGGGGTGGCCGGGGGTGTAGCCGGGCATAGTCGGATACCCGGCTGGGGTGGTTTGCTGCGCACCCTGCTTAAATACAGGGTTGGAGCTGAATACGGGGTTGGACACTATCCCCATCTCCTTCCATTTTTCCTGGTATCAGCCTGCCATAATAGGCAGATTTAAGCTATTAACTCAGCTAGGGACTTATTCACTATGGCTGTTTTGGGCGCCTTTGTATGTAGCCTCCTCCTTAAGTAGGAGGGTGCATACACCTTTAGTCTGGACACTTTGGTGGCTAAGTTTCCTCATCTAGACCGATAAGGCTGGGACAGTAGCTTCCTAGAATTTAAGTCGTAACAACGAAACCCAGAAAGGTTAAGCCCATGATTCAGGCGCGACACTTAACCAAGCGCTATGGCAACAAAGTGGCTGTAAACGATATTTCTTTCGACGTTCACCCCGGTAAGGTGACCGGCTTCCTGGGCCCTAACGGTGCAGGTAAGTCCACCACCATGCGCATGATTATGGGCCTTGACCGGCCTACCTCCGGCGCGGTGCGCGTAAACGGCCGCCCCTACCGTGATCTGGCCGCCCCGCTAACTGAAGTGGGTGCCTTACTGGACGCCAAGGGCCTGCACGGTTCACGCACTGCTCGAGCCCACCTAAAGCAGCTGGCACTTTCAAACGGTATTCCTACCCGTCGTGTAGATGAGGTGCTGGAATTTACTGGCCTTAGCGCTGTAGCCAATAAGCGAGTTAAGGGTTTCTCCCTGGGTATGGGTCAGCGCCTAGGTATTGCTGCTGCGCTGCTTGGTGACCCTGAAGTTTTGATCTTCGATGAGCCCGTCAACGGCCTAGACCCTGAAGGCGTTATTTGGGTTCGTGAAACCTGCCGTCAGCTGGCTAGCGAGGGACGCACCGTGTTCATCTCCTCCCACTTGATGAGCGAGATGAGCCAGACCGCAGATGAGCTGATCGTTATCGGTCGCGGCCGCATTATTACCACTGGCCCGGTAGACAGCGTCATTGAAAACACTATCTCTGACCGGGTACGCGTAGCCTCACCCCAGGCCTCAACCTTGGCCCAACTACTGCAGCAGCAGGGTTGGCAGGCCAACCCGGTGGAGCCTTCAGTGCTAGAAACCACCGCCACTGACGCTATCCACGTGGGTGAGCTGGCTGCCGCTAACGGCATTGTGCTGCACGAGCTGACCACCATTAAGGCCTCCCTTGAGGACGCCTATCTAGAACTTACCGGCGACGCTGTCGAATACCGTGCTGGTGCCGGCGCCCACTTGCAGCAGCCTCCGCAGGGGCCTGCTGGCCAAAATGTTTACCCCGCACCGCAGCGCTGAAAGCAAGGAGAGACAATCATGACTGCAACTAACCACAGCGCTAACCAGGGCCGCGTGCCCGCCCAGGGTGTTCCTGCCCAGCAAATGCCGACGACGGCGCCCGCAGCTCCCGTACAGGGCGCGCCGGTTCCCGCCCAGGCAACCCACGTGCAGGGCGCGCCGGTTCCCGCCCAGCAGGGCCAGGTACCGCAGGCCTCGCACGGCCAGGCACCGCAAGCCCCACATGGGCAAGTACCCGCCCAGCAGCGTGCCCCGCGCCGTCGAGTGCAATCCAAGCAAACTTTCTTTAGCGTCTTTAGGTCAGAGTGGAGCAAACTAGCTTCGCTGCGCTCCACCTGGATCACCGCTGCAATTGCATCACTAATTACTATCGGTATTTCTGTGCTGATCATGGCCCAGTACTCAGGTATGAAAGGTTACGCCGACAAGGCTGCCAACTACCTGACTGTAGGCTCTTCCTTCGGGCAGATTGCGGTAGCTGTGCTAGGTGCTCTGCTGATTACCGGCGAATACTCTTCAGGCCAGATCCGCTCATCCCTAGCAGCAGTGCCGCGTCGCGGCCGCCTGTTTGCTGCCAAAGCTTTAGTAGTAGCAATCTTTTCCGCGCTGCTGGGCCTGGTGACGGTGGCGCTAACCTACCTGCTCTCCCTGCCGATCCTGGGCGATAAGGCTGGCTCTCTATCAAACCCTGAATACCTTGGCTTCTTCTGGGGTACCGCAATGGCCTTCGCCATTATCGGCCTGATGGCTATGAGCTTTGGCTATATCCTGCGCTCCACTGCCGGCTCTATCTCGCTGGTAGTAGTGCTGCTATTTGTAATTCTGATTCCGCTAGGCCTGGCCGCCAGCAAATGGGAGTGGGTCCATTACATTACGGACGTGCTGCCCAGTAGCTCTGCCGCAGCTGTGGCTGACCCCTACAAGCTGCTTGAGACCACCACCAAGCTGGACTACGGTGCAGTGATCGCTGCCGGTTACGCCTGGGCCATCATCCCGATGATCATCGCCTACTTCGTGTTCAGCAAGCGCGATGCCTAAACAGCACTGATAATTCAGTACTAGGTATCTAATGCGGCACTTGCGCTGCTTAACGCAAGTACCTAAAAACTGGCTAAGGCGCCGCCCGGTAAGGGCGGCGCCTTAGCCAAGCCAGGGCTAGTAATTTCAATTGCGGTTAAGCTTAAAGGAGTAAGCGTGGAAAAGTGGACAATGCGTAAAACCTGGCTAAACATCCTCGAAAAGCTTGGCGCCCGCCCAGCGGCCTCAATTAGCATCTGGCTGGTGTTTATAAGCGGCCTGTTCGCGCTAGAACTGCTGCTAGAAACCTCCGCCCACACCCGGATCGTGCTGCTGGTGGCCTATATCGTGCACGCCGCACTGGGGGTAGTGGTGTGCATCTGCGCCTGGGCCTACCGCTACCAGGTGGCGCTGCTACGCAGTGAAGCCTCCCGCCAAGCCCTCGCCGGCCAGCAAGCCACCCTACTGGCCGCCGCCAATGAACGCAGCCGCATTGCCCGCGAAATGCACGACGTCGTCGCCCACTCCCTAGCCGTCATGATCACCATGTCAGACGGGATCGCCTCCACCATTGACCGCGACCCCAAAATGGCCAAAGAAGCACTCAACCTACTGGCCGAAACCAGCCGCAGCGCGCTCGCAGACACGCGCCGCCTAGTAGGGGTACTGCGCGAGGACCCGGCAGTTTCCGGCCTGGGCGGGGAGGTCACCCCCGCCGCCGGTATTGGTGCCAGTGCAGCTGGCGGCGCTGGCGCGGCAGGCAGCGCGGGTGCCGGGGGATCCACACTGGGCGCAGCCAGCCCTCAGAGCCTGGCCAGCTCGGGAGCGGCGCTGCAGGGGCCGGGCGTCTCCTCACCGGCTAACGCAGCCGGGGTAAGCAGCGCGGATCTGGCCGCGAATACGGCAGGCAGCGGCGTCGTCGCCCCCAAACTGCAAGTAAAAGAACTGCCGGTGCCAGAATTTGCCGCCCCGGGCACAATCGCCCCCGCCCACCCCAGCAGCGCCATCACCAACCTGCGTGAGCGTGAAGTGGAAGAAACCAACCAGGATGCGGGCGCGCCCCTGGCCCCCGCGCCGGAAAGCAAAGACCTAGCCGCCCTGGTGGAGCGCTTTAAAGAAGCCGGGATGCCTATCAGCTACGAGCACCGGGGTGAGCCGCTACCAAACGACGGCAATTTACAACTGACCATTTACCGTATCGCCCAAGAAGCCCTGACCAATGTGCTTCGCTATGCGCCCACCACCAAACGCATTACCGTGCGCCTGGCACGGCGAGTAGGCTGCGCCGAGCTGTGGGTAATTAACGCCGCTGCCCCCGGCTCGCCCACCATGCACGGCTCCGGCAAGGGCCTGATTGGGATGCGTGAACGCGCCGCTGTCTACTCCGGATCAGTGCAGGCTGGGCCGGTTGATGGCAACTGGCAGGTGTACGCTATTTTGCGTTGGCAGGAAGACACCTTGGAGGAACTCAAATGGCAGCTGCCGGTATGATCCGCGTGCTTTTAGCCGATGACCAGGCACTTATCCGCATGGGTTTTCGGATGGTGCTAGATGCTGAGGCGGATATTGAAGTGGTGGGTGAGGCGGCCGACGGCGCTGCGGCTATCACTCAGGCTAAGGCGCTTAACCCCGACGTCGTACTAATGGATATCCGTATGCCGGGGGTTAACGGGATTGAGGCTACCGCCGAAATTACCCGCACCCTAGATACCAAAGTACTTATCCTGACCACCTTTGACCTGGACGAATACGCCTTTGGTGGGCTGCGGGCAGGGGCTAGCGGGTTTTTACTTAAAGACACGCGCCCAGCTGAGCTAATTGAAGCTATCCGCACCGTGGCCAGCGGTGAGGCGGTAGTTTCGCCGCGTATTACCCGGCGTATGCTGGAAATGTTTGCGGGCCAGCTACCTAGTGGGGCTAACGCTAGCGGACAGGTGGACCCGCGTATCGCCTCCCTAACTCCGCGCGAAACAGAAATTTTGTGCCTGGTGGCACGCGGCATGTCCAATGCTGAAATTGCTGCTGAACTGGTGGTTTCCGCAACCACCGTGAAAACCCATGTGGGTTCAGTGCTAGCCAAGCTAGGGGTGCGTGACCGTGTACAGGCCGTGGTGGTGGCCTACGAGACCGGTTTGGTTAGTTAATTTTTAGTAGCTAACTGAGTAAGCGGCTTCACCGCGCTAAAAGCTTGGGATTTAGCGGCCAAACCGATAGGGTAAGGGAGTTAAACCCGGCGAGGGACATGCGCAAACCGTGCGTATGCATCCGTGATCGACGTGGTAGTGCTTTGGTGCTGCACGCGTTGAGGCGTCCCAAGCCCCAAGCATTTGGAGAAAATCATGGCTAAGGCTTCCAAGATTTCCGCAACCCTACGTACCGACTTCGGTAAGGGCTTCGCCCGTCGCGCCCGCGTGGCCGGCCAGGTTCCCGCCGTTGTTTACGGCCACGGCACCGACCCCAAGCACGTCCTGGTTGACGGTCACGAGTCCTACATGGCTCTGCGTGGTACCTCCAACGCTCTAGTAGAGCTAAACGTTGAGGGCGACAAGATCCTGACCATCGTTAAGGACATCCAGCGTCACCCGCTACGCACCGGCTTCCAGCACATCGACTTCATGATCGTTAACCGCTCTGAGAAGGTTAGCGTTGAGGTTCCCGTGGTAGTAGTCGGCGAGGCTGCCCCGGCCACCATGCACACCATCGAGCTGGCTCACCTGAGCGTGTCCGTGCCCGTGGTTGACATCCCCGAGTCCATCGAGGTTGACGTTACCGGCCTGGAGGCTGGCACCATCATCACCGTGGCTGACCTGAAGGTTGCCGACGACGTCGAGATCCACAACGAGGCTGAGCTGCCCGTGGTCAACATTGCCGCCAACGAGGAAGAAGCCCCTGAGGAAGAGGCTCCTGCCGAGGCCGCCACTGAGGAAGCTGCTGAGTGAAATTAGTTGCTTGCTAGCACTGCGGGCCGCGACGCGAAAGCGTTGCGGCCCTACTGTTTTTAGCTGCCGGTGTGCAAGCGCATTTGGGCTTTGGCCAGCCCTAAAGTCACCACTTCTTCAACCGCATCAGCGGCCTGCTCCAAAGTAGTGGCCCATTGGGTTAGCGCCGCCTTAGGGAAGTCAGCCAGCACAAAGTCGGTTACGCTCTGGCGCCCAACCGGGCGCCCAATACCAACCCGCAGCCGCGCATAGTCTCGCGTGCCCAGCGCCGTCGAGATAGATTTCAAGCCATTATGGCCGTTCTCCCCACCCCCAAGCTTTAGCCGCAGCTCATGCTCGGGGATATCCAGCTCGTCATGAATAACCAGCAGGTGATCAGGGGTGATACTGAAATACTGCAGCAGGTTTTTAACCGGCCCGCCGGAAGTGTTCATGAAGGAGTTGGATTTAGCCAAAATTGCCTTCGGGCCTGGCGCTCCGCCCGGTAGCATCCCAATACGCACCTGAGCAATACGCGCCACCTGCCGGTGGTTCACGAATGAGCCACCCGCGCGCCCCGCCAACACGTCAAGCACCATTTGCCCAACATTGTGGCGGTTACGCAGATAGCGGGCCTCGGGGTTACCTAAACCTACAATCAGCCAGCTCTCGCTCAAGCGCGTTACTCCACTACCTGTAGCAAACCGGCTGCTAGCAGGGTGTCCACGGTTTCATCCACCAGGTTCCAAGACTTGCGGTGCTCACCTAGGGCGGCGACGACGTCCGCGTGGATTTCTGCCAAAGTGTGCGGAATAGGGCAGGCCATCCAAGTGGCCGCACCGGCGCCGTCGAGAAGTACCGGAACCGTGCCCACCAGTACCACCGTTTGCCATTCAGAGTAGATAGCATCAGTGAAGGGGGCGCGCACCAAACGGTCAGAGTCCCCCAGGGAGGTGCCCATGGAAGAGCTAGTCAGCTTCAGGTTTACGTCACCGCTGCCAGGAATATGCTGATAGCTGGGCGGATCTGCTGGGTGCTCCAGGAGCTGCCTGAATAGCTCGCCGCATTCGGCCTGGTCACTAAAGCTTAGCTGCCAGGGACCACCGGCCAGGGTTAAAGCGCGCGCCAGGGCCAGCAGCGGGTTAGGCAGCAGATAGAAGGAAGAAGTCTGGGCAATGAACTTAGTTAGTGCCTCAGCTAAGGTTAGCGGCTCTAGCTTGTTGCCCTGGCTGACTCGCTCAGCGATTAGTAGCGCAGCCATACGCAGCGGCTCGCCGGCAAAAGTTAACTCAGTGGCAGGGGTAATACCCAGCTCAGCCGGCGCGTGGTCACCCTTAACGGTGGGCTCTTGGGGGTCCACCAGGGAAATAGGCTTGGGGTAGGGGTAAACCTTTAGGGTTTCGGGGTCAAAACCCAAACACTCGTCGGTTACATAGTTGAACTGGCCGGCTAGGCGGCTAGCAAAAGTGGATTTACCGGTTCCTGACGGCGCAGCGATGCCGATTACATCCCTACTTCCAGGCACCTGCAGCCCCGCTGCGTGCAGCATAAGTAGGTTGCCGGCCTGGGCCTGGATAGCGATATGGGTGATGGCTTGGGAGAAGGCATAGCTGGCCTGACGCGGCTCAGTAGGAATCCCGAAACGGTCCCAGCCTTCAGGTACCGGGGACGTAGTGTTGCCCTCTGGTACTACCTGCAAACGGATCGGGTTGTCAGCTAGCTCCTGGTCAGTGTCAGGTTTTACCTCGCTATGACGCCAAAGCTCGGCTAGGTGCGCAGCTAGGCCCGCGTCTAGGCTGGTTAGATCCAGTTCAAAGTCGAGGCCGAAAGTGTGAATTCGCAACCGATGCTCCCACATTTCATTGTTACTTCTACTTCACTAATGATACCGTGAAACGAAGCTAGTATCGATCTGCGCTAAATCGTGTCCCCATATCGTTTAGCGTGTGCCCAAAATCGGAGAATTAATGACTGATAAAAACGTTGCTAACTCCGATTCTAGGGATCCAGGGTTGGATGCCTTTGAATCAAAGTTAGAATCGGATAAGCCGCTGTTTGATAACTCTGACCCGGTAGATTACACGGCTGTCAGCGAGACTGCCCACGGCTCTGGTCACCATTCTTCGCATCATTCTTCTAGCCGTCACCACTCTTCTTCCCGACGTCGCCGCTCTAGTTCCAGCCGTAGTGGCGCTGCCGGCAGTGGGGCTCGTTCTGCTTCACGTTCAGGCTCATCTCGTTCGGGTTCGTCTCGTTCAGGCTCTTCGCGTCATCACTCTTCAAGTCGGCACCACTCTTCTTCCCGACGTCGCCGCAAGGGCCTACTAGGCTGGTTTGGCCGCCACAAGGTGGTCACCGCCTTTATTGGCGTTTTCGCTATTTTTGCGCTGATTTTGTCTGGCGCCCTGGCTTGGCTTTTCTTCTCTTTGGGTAGGCCTGAAACGATTAGTAACGTTTTCCCTGACGAATCCACGCGCCCGGCCGCTGCTCAAACCACTAAAGGCAAGCCGGTTACCTTCCTGCTGCTGGGTTCAGACTCGCGTATTAGCGCCGGTAACCCCTCAGACTGGAAGGTAGGTGCGCAACGTACCGACGCCATCATGCTGGTGCAGCTATCGGGTGACCGTAAGAGCGCCAATGTCATGTCTATCCCGCGTGACTCGTGGGTGGAGATTCCCGCTAACGACGTCGTCGGACATGCTTCTTACGCAAAAATTAACGCAGCTTTCTCATGGGGCGGACCTAAGCTGTTAATTCAAACCGTAGAAAAGCTGACGCAAATTCGTATTGACCACTTTGTATTAGCTGACTTTTCTAGCTTCGAGGCGCTTACCGATGAGTTAGGCGGGGTTGACTTGACACTGTCTCAACCTTTGGACTTAACAGGTAAGCAAAATGCGGCAAACTCAGCAAATGTATTGCCGGCCGGGCCGCAACACTTAAATGGTAAGCAGGCACGTATTTTCGTGCAGGAACGCTACACTGTGGCGCGCGGCGACTTTGACCGTATTCAGCGTCAGCAGGCCTGGATGCGCGCAATTTTGAAGGCGCTAGTAAACCGCGACACGCTCACTGACCCGGGCAAGCTGGTGTCTTTCGTGAATGTGGTTACCAAGAACCTAGCGGTGGATGAGGGCTTAACTACCAGCGAGATGGTTTCGCTGGGGCGCTCAGCTAGCTCAATTCGCCCAGCCGATGTGCACTTCTTCCAGGCGCCGGTAACCGGTACGGGCACAAGCGATGACGGTCAGTCGATCGTTAACCTGGACCGCAACAAGCTCACAGAGGTATGCCGGGCTTTCAACTCTGACACGGTTTCTGAGTATGTCTCCCAAAACGGTCAGAACTTGGACATGCTGCAAGAAGTAGTGCGTTAAATCGCCTCGAGCGCAACTAATAGTTTTTGACTCACGCCCTGGCCGTGGGAAACTAGGACCTAGATAGTGTGTGGGCTGCTCTGCACCGTGCAAAGGCGTGCGCCACACGCCTGGAGCGAGGAATTAGATGATCTACCGCAGTGCCACATCCACTATGGGCCGCAATATGGCCGGTGCTCGCGCGCTTTGGCGCGCCACCGGGGTCAAAGACTCTGACTTCGGCAAGCCTATTATCGCCATTGCCAACTCCTTCACCCAGTTCGTGCCTGGACACGTGGGCCTGCGTGATGTCGGCAAAATCGTGGCTGAGCAGATCGAAGCAGCTGGCGGTATCGCCAAGGAATTCAACACCATCGCTATTGATGACGGTATCGCCATGGGCCATGAGGGTATGCTCTACTCGCTGCCCAGCCGTGAATTGATCGCTGACAGTGTGGAATACATGGTGCGCGCCCACTGCGCTGACGCCCTGGTGTGTATCTCTAACTGTGACAAGATCACCCCCGGCATGTTGATGGCTTCGCTGCGCCTAAATATTCCCACCATTTTTGTCTCTGGTGGGCCTATGGAATCGGGTAAAAGCTACATTGACGGCCAGATCCGCAAACTGGATCTGATTGACGCCATGATGGACGCCGCCGACCCTACCGTTTCGGACGAAACCATTAGCGCTATTGAACGCGCTGCTTGCCCCACCTGTGGTTCCTGCTCGGGTATGTTCACCGCTAACTCCATGAACTGCCTGACTGAGGCACTGGGCTTGTCGCTACCCACAAACGGCTCCCTGCTGGCCACCCACGCCGACCGTAAAGCCCTATTTGAGCAGGCCGGCCGTCAGATCGTGAAGATCACCAAGGCCTACTATGAGCAGGACCAGGCCAACCTGGCTCCGCGCGCCATTGCCACCAAGGCTGCTTTTGAAAACGCCATGAGTCTAGACATTGCCATGGGTGGCTCCACTAACACGGTGCTGCACCTGCTAGCTGCCGCTCAGGAGGGCGAGGTGGACTTCCACATGGCAGACATTGATCGCCTCTCGCGCCAGGTGCCGCACCTGTGCAAGGTGGCTCCTTCCACCAACCTGTACCACATGGAAGATGTGCACCGCGCCGGTGGCATTATGGGCATCCTAGGTGAGCTAGACCGAGCCGGGCTGCTACACACTGACACCACTACCGTGCTGGATACCACCTTGGGTCAGCAGCTGGAAACCTACGACATTATGCGCCACCCCAGCGAACAGGTACGTGAGCGATACCTAGCCGCCCCCGGCGGCGAGCGCACCACCCAGATGTTCTCCCAAGCTAACCGCTTCAGCGAGCTAGACACTGACCGCGCTGGCGGCTGCATCCGCGACCTAGAGCACGCCTATTCTCGTGACGGCGGCCTGGCGGTACTGTTCGGCAATATCGCTGAAAAGGGTTGCATCGTTAAAACCGCTGGTGTGGACGCCTCCATCTTGACCTTCACTGGCCCGGCGGTGGTGTTTGAAAGCCAGGAGGACGCCGTTGAAGGCATCCTGGGCGGCAAGGTTAAAAGCGGCGACGTCGTCATTATTTCCCATGAGGGACCGCGCGGCGGCCCGGGTATGCAGGAAATGCTGTACCCCACCACCTACATCAAATCCATGCACTTGGGTAAGGAATGCGCGCTACTAACTGACGGGCGTTTCTCCGGCGGCACCAGCGGCCTGAGCATTGGGCACGTCTCGCCTGAGGCAGCTGCCGGCGGCCTGATTGGTTTGGTGCGCAGCGGCGACGTGATTGAGATTGATATTCCGGCCCGCTCTATCCGCGTGGATCTAAGCGAGGCAGAAATCGCCCAGCGTCGCGCCCAGGAGGAAGCTCGCGGCGCCGCCGCCTGGACCCCGCACCACCAGCGTGCTCGCCACGTGTCGGCGGCCCTGCGTGCCTACGCCATGCTGGCCACCAGCGCAGACTTGGGCGCTGTGCGTGACCGAGCCAAATTAGGGCTATAACAGTAGATCCATGCGCCACGGTTAGCTGTTTGGCGCAAACTAGCGCCCCGCTGGTTGCGGAGGCGGCGACGTCGAGAGATGGGGAAATGGGCCAAGACGAGCAGAGCTTGTGGAACGGTGGCGACTACCTGCGGGCGGTGCTACGTGCGCCGGTGTATGAGGTAGCCGAGCACACGCCGCTAGAGCCGATGCCTGCCATTAGTGCGCGGGTGGGGCACCCGGTACTGGTTAAACGTGAAGACCGCCAGCAGGTGCACTCTTTTAAGATCCGTGGCGCCTATGCACGTATGCGTCAGCTCGACGCCGCTGCCCGCGCCCGTGGAGTGGTCACGGCCTCGGCTGGTAACCACGCCCAGGGGGTGGCGCTGTCTGCACGCACTATGGGGATTACGGCTTCTATTGTGATGCCAGTGATTACCCCGGTGATTAAGGTCAACGCGGTGCGCGCCTTGGGTGGCCAGGTAATTTTGCATGGCCGCACTTTCGACGACGCCGCCGCGCACGCCCGTCACCTGGCTGAAACTGAGGGGCTTGAGTATATTGCGCCTTTCGATGACCGCTGGGTGATTGCTGGCCAGGGCACTATTGGCCTGGAGCTGATTCAGCAGGATGCGGCCCTAACCCACGTGTTTGTGCCCGTGGGGGGTGGCGGTTTGGCTGCTGGTATTGCGGTGGTGATTAAGCAGCTGATGCCCCAGGTGCAGGTGATTGCGGTAGAGCCTGAGGATTCTAGCTGCCTGGGCGCCGCTATTAAGGCTGGTCAGCCGGTCACTTTGGAGCGCGTTAGTGCCTATGCCGAGGGCGTGGCCGTTAAGCGTGTGGGGGATGAAACTTTCCGCCTGTGCAGCCGCTACCTGGACGATTTGGTGATTGTTAGCTCCGATGAGATTAGCGCTGCGGTTAAGGATCTGTTTGAGGATGTGCGCGCGGTAGCTGAACCGGCTGGGGCGGTGGCTCTGGCAGGCCTTAAGGCGTATGCAGACAGCCATGAGCTGCCCGAAGATGCCCGCCTGGCCTGTATCTTGTCGGGTGCTAACTTGAACTTCCACTCGCTGCGTTACATTTCTGAACGAGCTGAGCTGGGTGAACGCCGCGAAGCCCTGCTGGGGGTAACTATCCCTGAACGTCAGGGCGAATACCTGCGTTTTTGCAAGCTGATTGGCGATCGGGCGGTTACTGAGTTTAACTACCGCGTGGCCGGGGAAAAGGCCCATATTTTTGTGGGTTTGGCGCTTAGCGGGGGCGACGCCGAACGTGGGCAGATCCTTAAGCTGCTGCGCGGGGGCGGTTATGAGGTGGTTGACCTAACCGAGGATGAAGTAGCTAAGCAGCATGTGCGCTACATGGTGGGGGGCCGCCCGCAGCGTGAACTGCGTGAATCGGTGTTTGCTTTTGAATTCCCTGAGGCCCCGGGGGCGCTACGCGACTTCCTAGTGCAGTTGGGGACGCGCTGGAATATCACCTTGTTCCATTACCGCTCTTACGGCACTGACTATGGGCGTGTACTGGTGGCATTTGAGAACGTGGCTGGCGATGAATTGTTTGCCCAGCATGTGCAAGACCTGGGCTATGAGTGGCATGAAGTTACTGATTCACCCGCATACAAGCACTTTCTGGCTTAAAAACTAGCCAGTTACAGCCTAGTGTGGGCCGGCCCTTTTCGGGCCGGCCCACGTTGCTTTGAATTGCGCAGCTTGCAGTGGCACCTGTCCAATTCGCAGCAACTTAGCCCAAACGCGCAGCCGCACAGCACATATGAGGAGAAACTCAGTGTCTATAGATGTTGGGTAAAGCTCTTATACCTCTAGAATGAAGTTAGGACAGCATCCCCATGCTGTCGTTTTGCCCAGAGGGGTTGCTTCCTATCCCTCGTTCCCAGTGGTCCCAGGAGAACTCAATATGTCTGTCCCCTCCTCGCTTAGCGGCGCTAGCACTTCCCGCCGCACCTTAATGAAAGGCGCAGCTTGGGCTGTGCCCGCAGTGACCGTAACTGCACCCGCATTGGCTGCCAGCATGTCTAGCTGCATCAGCAGTGAGGTTGCCGATGACATTGAAAAGATTTTTGCTGCCTACAAAGCTAACCCCGCCAAGTACCCGGGACAGAACGCTATGGCTGGCGCCGTGCTGGAGGGCTGGATGGCTGCCCCCGGTAGTATCGCCGGCGAGCTAGCCAACCCCTCCTTCTTCAAGCTGCGTAACAAGGGATCTAAGACTTTCCAGTTCAGCAAGTACCCGTTGAACTTCGAGTTTGGGGTTATGAACGTAGCTACCTCACCGGCTATGAACAACACTCTGGCGGGTAGCACGGTAGGTAACATTATTAAAGTCCATGTTAAGGACCCCTGGCAGCCGGCTGCCGCCACCGCAGACTATGTCAACAGCTGCGCGCGTCGTAGGGACCTAAACATCTCTACCTCGTACGGAACCTTCTATAACGTTGGCACCGGTAAGCGTATCCCGGGTATTAGCGGTGAAAATGACTTCACCTGCGCCACTGACTCGCACGGCACCCACTATGACATCATCCTGCACTACAACCGTGACCTGGCTCCCAACGCTATTGCGGAGGCTGCCAACTACCAGCTGCGTAGTGGTCTAACCACCATTGGTAAGCGTATTTACGTGGCTCTGGGCGCCCGCGTGCTGGGCTTTGTGCCCCCGCAGTGGGATGACGTGGTGGCTTTCGCTAAGGCCCAGGATCCGCGCTGGACCAATGAAGACGACATCCGCGCCTGCTACTGGGCTGCTTACCAGGCTCGCGTAAAGCGTTGGAACACCGCCAAGCTGGCTAATGGCTCTACCGAAGCCCTGGCTGGCGCCACCCTGAAGTACACCGGTTGGGCTAAGGGCCTCAACGGTGTGTTCAAGGACCTGGAGCCGGGTGAGTGGATCTGGTCCCACGAAACCGGTAACTACCTCACCGCTGGTTCGGAAGGTAACACCCCGCACCTGGGCACCGTCGTCGGCGACGACATCCAGTTCTGGCGCGGCAGGGTGGGCTCACCGCAGGTTAACCTGCAAAACCGCGACGGCGTGTTCTAAACGGAGTGTTCTAAGCAGCGTGCTCTAGGCGGCATGCTCTAAGCAAGCTACTCTAAAGCGCGCTTTAGACCCCAGATTTTAGGGGTAGGCAGGGCCAGTTTTAGGATTTGACTCATGCCGGTTAGCTACAACGCCCAACAAAATCCCTATCTAGGGATTAACAGTCTGGCCACCATGCACGGTGACGCCCAATCTTCGGACGCCACCCCATTTGCTGGCCCAGGTGATCCGGGCGTGGGTGGAACCTGGAAAGTTACCTTCACTAACCACTGGGCTGCCTGCCCCACTATTTTGGCTGGCCAAGACGGCTACATTCAGGCCCTAATGACGCAGTTTTTGGGTTCTGACGCCAAAGTGCGCAAACCCAAGCTAGCCATTATTGAACCAGCCAGCGGCGCCCAGCTAGGAGCCATGGAAATCCCCACCGGGGCGCTACTGGGTGGGGTGTATGCCTATCTGGACGCCGACTCTAACCTGGTGATGGTTGACGGCACCAACGCCCTCACCTGGATTTCCCACAGCCAAGACGGCATGAAAGTGTGGGTGTCGCGGCGCATTGACCTAACCGACGCCATGAAACTTGAACCCAAGGATCACGTGGTGGGGATTGTGCCCGACTGGCACGGACGCATCTGGGTGGCTTCAGAGCGCGGCGTCGTCGGCCTAATTGACCCTAAACGCAACGTGGTGCGCCTGACTAAACTGCAGCAATACTCACCCACAGAGCGCGTCGACAACTCCATTTCCGCATGTCCGCAGGGGGTAAGCGTCATTACCAGCTACGGCATCTATATGCTGGGCGCCGACGCCTCCACCTCCAAGCCGCGCATCATCTGGAGCCACAGCTATGACCGGGGCACTAAGCAAAAACCGGGGCAGCTTTCGCACGGCTCCGGGGCTACCGCCACTTTCTTTGGGCCTAACGGCTCGGACTATGTGATGCTTTCGGATAACGCGGATCGGCAAGAAAAACTTATTGTGTACCGCAGCGCCGACGGCAGCGCAGTGGGGGAGGGGCCGCTGTTTACCCCGGGCGCTTCGGGCACGGAAAATTCCATGATTGGGGTGCAAAACTCGATAGTGGGGGCCTGCACTTTTGGCTACCCCTATGCGCAGTACCCCGACACTAAGCCCGCCTACCGCGCCCAGGTGGCGCCGGGTATGGAACGCTGGGATGTTAACGACGACGCCTCGGGTATCACCCTGAAATGGCGTAATAACGGGATTTACTCGGCGGCAGTGCCGCGCCTGTCTACCGCTGATAACCTCATTTACACCTGTGAACGCCCGCGTGGACCGGCTGGGGTGCTCACCGGCCCGGTGGTTTATGCCTGCGCGATTGATATGGATAGTGGTCGCGTGGTGCATAGGCAGCGTTTGCCGCGCCTGGCTAACCTACTGGCTGGCGGCGACCCCTCCCAGATGGTGGGGGTTATTGATAAGCATGGAGTGTGGTGGCAGGGCACTATTGGGGGTATTTACCGCATTTCTCGCCACGGCGACGGCGTAAGTGGGGTGCAGGGGGCCAGCTCGCTTCCGCTGGGGGCGGCTTTTGGGTCGGTTAGCGATGCGCTAGGGACTGTGGGCGGTGGCGTAACTGGCGCGCTTGGTGAGGCTGGAGCTGGCCTGGCCACCAATACTGCGGGCGCGGTTGGTGATGCAGCAGGGGCTGTTGGCGGCGGGGCCGGAAAAGTTGCTGGAAAAGTGACCGGAGCTGCGAAGCTAGACGGTGACCAGTTTTTGTCGGCGAGCCGGGTGCTGGTGGGCCTGGTGCAGGGGCGCGGGTATGGGGAACTTGGACATGGGCAACTGGGCCATGGCGGTCTTGGGGGTGGAGAACTTGGGGCTGGAGGGCTTGAGACGGCCGCGAAAATTACCGACGGCGTCGTCAACCCAACTGCCACAGCTCAAAGTGCTGCAAATCAAGGCGAAGGGGTCGTGTCCCAATGCGCCAAATGCCCGCCCTCAGCCACCCTTATGGGCACATTCGGTGAAGCCTCAGTGAGTTTGCGGCTGATCAGCGCGGATGAGAGTGTGGTTGTGCCCAAGGAACGCGGGCGCTCAGCTAAATTCACCAATATGCCCAAGGCATTAACCATTATTAACGATGGCAATACCGCTTGGAAGATGGGAAGTGAGTTTACTGTACGCAGCAGGCGCCTAAATAATTTAGGACAGTCGTTAAGCAATAAAAATATCGCTAAAGAATACTATTTTAAGGCTGAGGTGGCACCTGCGCGCGGGACGGGCGTTAGCCCGGACCAGTCCGCCCCCCAACCCCAGTCCATCACCCCGGCTGCAGTGGGGCCTGGGTACGGGGCTGGTGGCCAGAAAGACGCTGATCGAAGCGATGGTGCCGTGAAAGCTGCTGACTTGAAAGACGCCGGCCTGAAATTTGTGCGCCAAGAAGGGCACGATTCTATTTTGGCGCTCACTGCTGACTTGCCGGCGGGCAAAGCCGTAACCGTGAACCTGTCCTGGAAGGTGCTGCGCGGCGCGGTGGAGCGGCCTAACGAGAAGTATCAGATCTTGGCGCTTAAGACAGTCGATGCAGATAAAAGCAGTTTCTTCCAGGCCCAGTCGCCGGAAGTACTAGCCACCAAGGGCTAAACGCTGCGCCGCGTAGCGTGCCCGACCGCGCGCCTGACTGGCAGGTCTGCTGGGCTAGCCGGCCGCACCATGCGCTGGGCCAGGATTTGCCGACCTGACTGCCCGCTGAGCTGGCACTGCCGTGTCAGGCCGCGCCATGCGCCCGGGTGCGCACTACCGCGCGCTGCGGAGGCTGGGTGGCGTCAGTGCTCTAGATGCTCGTGGCCGGCGTGGCGGGCGGTTTCGAGCTGGAAGGTAGCGTGATCGATTTCCACCGGGAAATGGTGGGCTGCGCATTCAGACAGGTCATGCACAATCAGGTCGCGCTCAGCAGCGGTGACCTGCCCATCTACCTGCACATGCGCGGTGAGCACCACCAGTCCCGAGGACACGCTGGAAACATGCAGGTCATGCACGTTTACGACGCCGGGCAGGCAACACATGTGTTGGCGTAGCTCATCCAAATTCAGCTCGCTAGGGGTAGCTTCCATCAGGATCGCCGTCGAACGCTGTAACAGGTGCAGGGCGCGCGGGGCCATCAGGGCGGCAATGAGCAAGGAGGCGACGGCGTCGGCCCTATCCCAACCCGTTGCTAGCGCAATCAGAGCCGCCACAATAACCGCCACCGACCCCAGGGCATCGTTGGCTACCTCCAGGAAGGCGGCGCGCATGTTGAGGTTGGCGCCGCGCCCACCAGCCAAAATAGCCAGGCTGATCAGGTTAGCCAGCAGGCCAACCACACCCATAACCAGCATAGGCAGAGGCTGCAGAGACTGGTTTTCCCACAGTCGCTCAACGGCCTCATAGGCTACGATCAGGCAGATAGCCAGCAACATGCCCGCTTGCAGGGCGGCGGCAATCACCTCTGAACGGGCCCAACCCCAGGTGTAGGCGTTGTCGCGTGGACGCAGGCTCAGGTGGGCCGCCAGCAGGGCAATGACCAAGCCAGAGCTGTCCACCGCCATGTGTCCGGCATCGGCGGCCAGCGACAGGGAGCCAGAAATATAGGCGGCAATCAGCTCGCCAACAAACACCAGGGCGGTGACCGCCAGCGCGCCAATCAGGCGCTTGCGTGAAGAAGTGGCGTGGGAGTGGTCGTGGCCGTGGCCGTGGGAATGTGCGGTCTTAACCTGGCCCGGCTGACAGGGGAGTGCGTTAGCTTGCTGGCAGTGAGTGCTCACGCGCAGAAATTCTATGACCGCTAGCGGCTGCATAAAAGGTTTACCTTATACAAGTGTTGCGCCGCCCCAAACGGGGCGGCGCAAGCGGGCCAGCTTGGTTTTAGTGCAGCTGCGGCAGCAGCTAAAGCCAGCTTTACTCTTGGTGGGATCTCGAAAGAGTTGCTTACTCTGGTGAAGCTCAGGTCTGACCGGAAAGGTCAAAGTGTGCTGCCTAGAGTTAGGGTTCAGGTGAGAGCTCTGCTGAAAACCCTTGCCCAAAGGCAATCGTTGTGAAGTGCGGGATGCTTGTAAAAACGTCAAGTTTAAGGCTGTAGATCGCCTAGCTACTTCGGTACGTCATCGTATGGATGGGCATATAGATATGCCGGGACTTTAGTCTGTTGACATCCTATGTTAGCAAGATAGAATGAGGGTGTGAGGGCAACGGTGCTAGCTGTGAGAACCTTAACAATAGGTTCTCACAGTTGCATCTGCGGCGATCTAAACACTATCCGAAAGGGGATGGAACATGAAAGTCAAAATCTCACATCCAAACGGAAGCAAGTTTCGCATGGAAATTGAAGCCAAGGTTATTTCAAAGTTCCTAGGCGTACTTGCTGGCGTGCTTTACGTGCTGATGGAGCTATCAGGATACCTCCCCTGGTAACACCAAACTGTGCTGTTGCACGTTAAAAGTGTAGCGGGCGCAGGCAAGTCGTTCAAGGCTTGTTATCAAAATGTGATTAAGTTATCTATGAGGCATATGCTTTCTGTGGATAACAGCTCACCACTGCGTGTGCTATTTGCTGGGGGAACCTGGTGTAGTCGGTAATCACCGGCTACACCAGGTTCCCCGCCCCGTTTGGGGCGGCGCAACAGGGCTAGTTAGGTTTTGTGTCGCTGGGTGAGCCTTACTCTTGGCGGGTCTGCTCGCGCAACACCTGCTTGGTGATCGGGCCACAAGTT
>ERZ772779.167-NODE-167-length-31964-cov-48.039926_pt1 | contig 31964 bp, 29 predicted proteins | sample MGYA00511360_ERZ772779 | MGnify/ENA primary metagenome ERZ772779 (study PRJEB29015, sample SAMEA2738112) | human oral metagenome | biome: human oral; feature: human-associated habitat; material: saliva | place: China | collected 2231 ...
AGGCGCAGCCATCGACAAATACAGCTACACACGCGACCTTTACATGAAAGTCCGCGCCCAACAAACCGGCGGCACGCTCCCTCAAAGCGAAGACGACAACATCGATATCGATGACCTGGTGGACAGCAACGCCACTTCCGAACCGGTAACAGCACTCCCAACCGCCCCGGCAGAAATTCCCGATACAGCCAATCCCCAAACCCTGTATCAAACACCATCAGAAAATCCCTGATTGTTCCAAAAAATAAAGGCCGTCTGAAATTCAGACGGCCTTTATCCCCCAAAAGATAGCCAGTCCCCCACCTTTGCTATATCATTCAACTATACAGAAACCAAGGAAAACACCATGTACGAAGTCAACCGCAGCGTCTTCCTGCTTATCCCCCTCGATCCTTTTTGGAACTGGCTGAAATCCCTGCCCGGCAATCACTTGGACGGCCTGACACTGGAAGACATTCAAGCCGATGCCAATTCTTACCTCGTTCGCCCGTGCGAAACTGCCGACGAAGTATGGGACGAAATCGAAGCGCGTTTTGAAGACATTTTTGCTGCCGAATTGGCCGACTGGTGCGAAGACGAAAGCGAATGGCCGGATTTGGACGCCGACATTTTCAACGAATGGTTCGACATCCAGCTCTCCACCGTGATTACCGACCTCGAACACGAACCAATCGCACGCGAAGAGTTCCAACCCATCAATCTCAACTGATGAAACTGACCGTCCGCAACTACCACCTCGACGGCTACGGCCACGTCAATAATGCGCGCTATCTCGAATTTCTCGAAGAAGCGCGCTGGACGTTTTTCCAAGAGCATGACCTTCTGTCCGAACTCAAAGGCATCATGCTCGTTGTTGCACGCGTTGACATCCGTTATCGCCGCCCGTCGCTTGAGGGCGATGTTTTAACCTTCACAGGCCGTCTGAAAGACATCGGCACGCGCCACATCATCCTCAGCCAAACCGCGACCCTGCCCAACGGCAAAGCCGCCATCGAAGCCGAAGTGACCCTTATGCCCGTCAGCAGCGAGAGCGGCCGCAGCATCAGCGTTCCCCAAACCTTAGCACACGCCATTCAAACCCTCGAATCATGAAAAAAATACTCACACTCCTTGCCATTGCCACGATTGGCGCGCTTCTTACCTTCGTCCTTATCCCCAGCAACAAAGCCGCCCCTGAGTTCGCCCTGCCCGACCTGCAAGGCAAAACCATTACCAATGCCGATTTGAAAGACAAAGTTACCCTCATTAACTTCTGGTTTCCCTCCTGCCCCGGCTGCGTGAGCGAAATGCCTAAAATCATCAAAACCGCCCAAGATTATCAAGGCAAAAACTTCCAAGTCCTCGGCATTGCTCAACCCATCGACCCCATTGAAAGCGTCCATCAGTACGTCAAAGAATACGGCCTTCCTTTCACCGTCATGTACGATGCCGACAAAACTGCCGCAAAAGCCTTTGGCACACAGGTTTACCCGACTTCCGTCCTGATCGACAAAAACGGCAACATCCTCAAAACCTACGTTGGCGAACCCAATTTCACCCAACTCTATCAAGAAATCGACCAAGCCCTCGCCCAATAAATCCAAGGCCGTCTGAAACCACATTTCAGACGGCCTAAAACCGAAATATCCTTTATAATAAGCAACATTTTATCCGTTCAGACACCAAGCTCCTCTATTAACAAAGGCCGTCTGAAACAACCGAATACCCATAAGAGAACACTATGAAATTCATCGACGAAGCAAAAATCGAAGTCGCCGCAGGCAAAGGCGGTAATGGCGCAACCAGTTTCCGCCGCGAAAAATTCGTACCCCGCGGCGGCCCTGACGGCGGCGACGGCGGCAAAGGCGGCAGCGTTTGGGCAGAAGCCGATGAAAACACCAACACCCTCGTCGAATACCGCTTCGTCAAACGCTACCAAGCCAAAAATGGCGAAAAAGGCCATGGCTCCGACCGCTACGGCGCAGGGGCGGACGACATCGTCCTCAAAATGCCCGTCGGCACCCTTATCCGCGACCTCGACACTGACGAAATCGTCGCCGACCTGACTTATCACGGCCAGCGCGTCTGCCTCGCCAAAGGCGGCAAAGGCGGCTTGGGCAATATCCACTTCAAATCCTCTGTCAACCGCGCCCCAAAACAATCCACGCCCGGCGAAGAAGGCGAAACCCGTTCCCTGCAACTCGAACTCAAAGTCCTCGCCGATGTCGGCTTATTAGGCATGCCCAACGCCGGCAAATCCACCCTGATTACCGCCGTATCCGCCGCGCGCCCAAAAATCGCCAACTACCCCTTCACCACCCTGCACCCGAACTTGGGCGTCGTACGCATTGACGAAAACCACAGCTTTGTCATGGCCGATATCCCCGGCCTGATTGAAGGCGCGGCAGAAGGCGCAGGCCTCGGCCACCGCTTCCTCAAACACCTATCGCGCACCGGCTTGTTGCTGCACGTCGTCGATTTGGCCCCCTTTGACGAAACCGTCAATCCCGCCGAAGAAGCACTCGCCATCATCAACGAGTTGCGCAAATACGACGAAGAACTCTACGACAAACCGCGCTGGCTGGTGCTGAACAAACTCGACATGCTCGACGAAGAAGAAGCCCAAGCGCGTACCGCCGCCTTCCTAGAAGCCATCGGCTGGGATTACCCCAAACCAGACGACCGCTTCCAATTCGACATAGAAACCCCGCGCCTCTTCCAAATCAGCGCCCTGACCCACCAAGGCACGCAGGAGTTGGTACACCAAATCAACCAATACCTGACCGAGAAAAAACGCATTGAAGCTGAGAAAGCCGAAGCGGAGCAGGCAACGGTAAATGTTGAGATTGCCGAGCAGCAGCCTAAAACGGATACAGGCGTATTTAAGCCGGAGTAAAAAATTTCAGACGGCCTTTTTAATATAATATAGGGCTGTCCGAATACAGGAATAAAAAGCAAGGAAGAGCATGATTTCTGATAAACAACGTACCGAGTTGGCGAAAAAGCAAGCCATGCTTAAAATTTTGTATCAGGCATGGCTGGCAGAAAAACGGAAATACGCCGTAATTACGGTAGTCGATAATGAAGGCAACCTTATCGAATACCATCCTTCCGGTAATCAAAGAACAGTAGGCCATGTCAAACAACCGGCCTAAAGCGATTTTTTACTGTGGTGCTAACGGTTCGGGCAAATCTACCCTGCGCCAATTCAATCAAGACCGTGTCTCATTAGTGATTGATTCTGACCATATCGCAGCGGAAATTAACCCTGAAATGCCTCGCTTAGCCGATATGGAAGCGGGAAAAACTGCATTGCGCTTATTCCGTCAAGCGTTGGATAATCGAATTTCTTTTTCCATGGAATCGACCTTATCCGGCAAATCCGCCCTTACCCGCATTCAAACGGCCCGCAATGCCGGATTCTACATCATACTCAACTATATCGGTCTTGCGACGCCCGAATTAAATATCCGCCGTATGCAGGAGCGCGTCGCAAGCGGCGGACACTGGATAGATCCTGAGTTAATCCTCAAACGCTACCATGTGAGCCTGCAAAACCTTCATACCGCATTACCGTTTGCCGATGAAAGTTTTATTTTTGATAACTCATCGGTTTATCCACAGCTGCAAATATGGATAAATCAATATCAATATTTAAAAAACAAACATTTAGCCAATTGGGTAAATCCAATCGAGCAAACCATACTTTCAAATGGATTAATTTTTGATTCTTTTTTAGCTTATGAATAAAGAATTTGCCTGCACAAAAAATCCAAAATAATTTCCCTCTGTTTACACAAAATTTGAAAATTCCATGACCACCATCTACAACACCCTAACCCGTCAAAAAGAACCCTTCGCCCCCATCGACCCTAAAAACGTGCGCATGTACGTTTGCGGCATGACTGTTTACGACTACTGCCACTTAGGCCATGCCCGCGTGATGGTGGTGTTCGACATGATTGCCCGCTGGCTGCGCGAATGCGGTTATCCGCTCACTTATGTGCGCAACATCACCGACATCGACGACAAAATCATCGCGCGCGCGGCTGAAAACGGCGAAACCATCGGCGAACTGACCGCGCACTTCATTCAGGCTATGCACGAAGATGCCGATGCTTTGGGTGTGTTGCGTCCCGACATCGAGCCGAAGGCGACGGAAAACATTCCGCAAATGATTGCCATGATTGAAACCCTGATTCAAAACGGCAAGGCATATCCTGCTGCAAACGGCGACGTTTACTACGCCGTGCGCGAGTTTTCCGCTTACGGCCAATTATCGGGCAAATCGTTGGACGACTTGCGCGCAGGTGAGCGTGTGGAAGTGGACGGTTTCAAACGTGACCCGCTGGATTTTGTGTTGTGGAAAGCCGCCAAAGCAGGCGAACCGGCATGGGAGAGCCCGTGGGGCAACGGCCGTCCGGGTTGGCATATTGAATGCTCTGCTATGAGTGAAAACCTGTTCGGCGATACTTTCGACATCCACGGCGGTGGCGCGGATTTGCAGTTCCCGCACCACGAAAACGAAATCGCCCAAAGTGTCGGCGCTACAGGGCATACCTGCGGCCATGACCACGCGCAAACCCACCACGGGCAAAGTATTGCCAGCCACGTCAAATACTGGCTGCACAACGGTTTCATCCGTGTGGACGGCGAAAAAATGTCCAAATCGTTGGGCAACTTTTTCACCATCCGCGAAGTGTTGAAACAATACGACCCGGAAGTCGTGCGCTTCTTCATCCTGCGCGCCCACTACCGCAGCCCGTTGAACTACTCCGACGCGCATTTGGACGACGCCAAAGGCGCGCTGACACGCCTGTACACCACGTTGAAAAACACACCAGCGGCTGAGTTTGATTTATCTGAAAATGCCAACGACTACACCCGCCGCTTCTACGCTGCCATGAACGACGATTTCGGTACGGTCGAAGCGGTTGCCGTGTTGTTTGAGCTGGCAGGCGAAGTGAACAAAACCAACGACGCACACCTCGCCGGCTGCCTGAAAGCCTTGGGCGGCATCATCGGCCTGTTGCAACGTGATCCGATTGAGTTTCTGCAAGGTGGTGCGGTTTCAGACGGCCTCTCCAACGAAGAAATCGAAGACTTAATCGCCCGCCGCAAACAGGCACGCGCGGATAAAAACTGGGCGGAGTCCGACCGCATCCGCGACCTTCTGAACGAACACAAAATCATTCTGGAAGACAATGCCGGCGGTACAACTTGGCGCCGCGGTTGATTTTATGTCATAGATAAAAGGCCGTCTGAAACTGTTTTCAGACGGCCTTTTTAATTTTGCTATTTCAAAAAGGGCGCAAACATTACGCCCTTTGTTGAAAACATCATTTCATTTATGCGCCGAATACTTTCAGACGGCCTTCGATCGGTTGGAAGGCTTTTTCGCCGGCAGGAGCCGCGATACCGCCAATCACCATTTGCGCACGCAACAACCAGCTTTCCGGCAGGTTCCATTCTTTGGCGATGGCCGCATCAGGCAGCGGATTGTAGTGTTGCAGATTGGCGCCGATACCGGCAGCCGCCAATGTTGTCCACACGGCATATTGAACCATGGCATTTGCCTGATCCGCCCAGATCGGGAAATTGGCCGCATAAGATGGGAACTGCTCTTGCAAGCCTTTGACAACATCTTGATCTTCAAAGAACAAAACTGTCGCCGCGCCTGCTTTAAACAACAAGTTCAGTTTTTGTGCAGTGGCTTCAAACTGCTCGGCAGGGACAACCGCACGCAAAGCTTCTTCGACAAAATGCCACACTTTGGTATGTTCTTCGCCAAATAATACGACCACTCGGGCAGATTGCGAATTGAAAGAAGACGGCGTATGCAAAACGGCGTGTTCGATGATTTTGGTTACTTCCTCATTGGACAGAGGCAGGGTGTTGTTCAATGCATAGATAGAACGACGGGTTTCAGCAGCTTGTTGCAAAACAGAATAAGTCATGATCTTTTCCTTAAATTAATCTTTATCTTTGCCAAAAACGTTATCCAAAGCCCACGCTCCGCCACCGGCTACTGCCAGATACAAAAACACGAAGCAGAACAAAACAGCAGATTCGCCATGGTTGGCCAATGGGAACAAAACATTACCAGAAGACGCGTGCGCCATAAAGTAGGCGGCTGCCATCTGACCGGACAAAACAAACGCGGCCGGACGGGTGAACAATCCCAATATCAATAAGATACCGCCGACAATTTCCAAAATACCGGCCACCAGCATCAAGCCTTCGGGCGCGCCGCCCATGGACATCGGAAAACTGAAAAACTTGGCCGTGCCATGCAGTAAAAACAGATACGCCGTCACAATGCGCAAGACGGACAATACAACAGGTTGGAATGATTTGAGGGCTGACATCTTCATAATCCTTATTTTAATGGCTACCTGAAAGAGGTAGGGAGCAATTTCAATAAGTGCAGTATAGATAATTACCAGTAAGAGATATATACTCGAATTATTGATACAACGTTTCCTAATAAGAAATCATGGACACCCTATTCAGCCTAAAAGTTTTCCGCCAAGTTGTTCAAAGCGGCAGTTTTACCCGTGCCGCCGATCAGCTCGACATCTCCACAGCCATGGCCAGCAAACACGTCAGCCATCTGGAAAACACCATCCAAGCCAAGCTTTTACACCGCAACAGCCGCAACCTCCACCTGACCGAAGCAGGCGAAGAATACTACCGCCAATGCAGCTACGCGCTGGATACCTTGGACACTGCCGCCCAAAAAGCGGCAGGCAGTACTGACACGCCGCAAGGTATGTTGCGCGTTACCATGCCCCTGTGGTTTGCAGGCGGCAACATGAGCGCATGGCTGGCAGAATACCGCCAGCGTTATCCCAAAGTCACGCTCGACCTCGTCCTCGACAACCGCCATATCGACCTCATCGCCGAAGGTTTCGACCTCGCCTTGCGTGTTTCCAAAACCCCCTCCCCTTCGCTGATCGTCAAACCACTGGCCAAAATCGAATTCGTCCTGCTTGCCGCACCCGACTACCTTGCCCGGCACGGCACACCCGATACACCCGAAGCCGTCATGCAGCACCAAGCCATCCTACCTTCCTATACCAGTCAACAAAGCTGGGAAATCACCCACCGCCACACCGGAGAAAAAGCCATTCTCCACCTCTCCCCCGTTATCCGCAGCGACAACACGCTGATGATACGCGAGCTGATTAAAGCAGGCGCAGGCATAGGCTATCAGCCCCTTTGGGCGGTCCAGCAGGAATTGAAGGACGGCACATTGGTCCAACTCCTGCCCGATTACACCATCTGGACAGACCAACTGAATGCCACCTATGTCGACAGGGCCTTTCTCAGCGCGAAAGTGCGCAGCTTTATCGACTTTCTCAATGAAAAAATATCGGAAGGATAAACATCAAGGCCGTCTGAAACACTTTTCAGACGGCCTTTAATCAAAGCAACAATCCAATCAATAATTGGTCGAGCAGAACTGTTCACGTTTGTCCGCATCGGCGGCATAGCATGTCAAACCCATGCCTGACGCATTGCTGTTGTTCGCTTTCGCACCCGGTTTCTTGTTCACCAAAACCTTACCGTTTTTACCGATTTCAACGGTTACGCCTTTGCCGTTTTTCAGCTTCCATTTCAACACTTGCGCATCGGCATTCTGACACTTATTGACTGTACAGCCGCCTTCTGTCGCGACGTTGCCGTTTTTATAAATCACGCACTGCTGCTGGCTGTCGGTACAGGCCGCATAGGCCGCAACGGAGAAACAGGAAATCAGCGCGGCAAACAAAACAGGTTTCATGGTTTGAACTCCTAAGGTTGTGATGATGGGTTTGTAATATTTGGAACTATACGCTTGTTTGCATGTGCCTACTACAAAATGTATCGGTAAGAGTCAATAGACGCATCACTATCTCCACTCCATCAATTATCTAATTCGCCCTAGACGATAAAGGCCGTCTGAACATTACTTTTCAGACGACCTTCAATTGGTTTTCTACCTTACCGCTTCAACCTCGCAAACGCATCCGCCATCGCCGAATTGGTCGGGGCGCGGTCGTTGCGTTGGGGTTTGCGGTCGCGGCGTTCCTGATGTCGGGTTTCAGACGGCCTGTTGCCTTTGGCGACGCTGCCCGGTTCGTCATCCAAACGCATGGTCAGCGCGATGCGTTTACGCGCAGCATCGACTTCCAGAACTTTCACTTTCACCACATCGCCGGCTTTCACGACTTCGCGCGGGTCTTGGACGAACTTATTGGATAGGGCGGAGATGTGCACCAAACCGTCCTGATGGACGCCGATGTCCACGAACGCGCCGAAGTTGGCAACGTTGGAGACCACGCCTTCGAGTATCATACCGACTTGCAAGTCGCTGATTTCGTGGATGCCTTCGGCGAAGGAGGCCGTCTGAAACTCGCCGCGCGGGTCGCGGCCAGGTTTTTCCAGTTCAGACAGGATGTCCAGAATGGTCGGCAGACCGAAGCGTTCGTCGATGAAGTCGGACGCTTTGATTTGCTTCACGCGCTCGCGGTTGCCGATGAGTTCGGCGGCGGTAATACCTTGTTGCGCCAGCATTTTGGCGACGATGGGATAGGCTTCGGGGTGGACGGCGCTCGCGTCCAGCGGCTCTTTGCCGCCGTTAATCCGCAAAAAGCCGGCCGCCTGCTCGAAGGTTTTTTCGCCCAAACGCGGCACTTTCAGCAATTTTTTGCGGCTGTCGAACGCGCCGTTTTCATCGCGGTAGGCGACGATGTTTTGGGCAAGGGTTTGATTCAAACCGGAAATCCGCGCCAAGAGCGGGGCGGAGGCGGTATTCACGTCCACGCCGACGGCGTTCACACAGTCTTCGACCACCGCGTCCAGCGATTTGGCGAGCTGGCTTTGGTTCACGTCGTGCTGATACTGACCCACGCCGATGGATTTCGGGTCAATTTTGACCAACTCGGCGAGCGGGTCTTGCAGCCTGCGGGCGATGGACACTGCGCCGCGCAGGGAAACGTCCAAGTCGGGGAACTCGCGCGCCGCCAGTTCGGACGCGGAATAAATCGATGCGCCGGCTTCGGAAACGACGATTTTGTGCAGCCCCATTTCCGGCATTCCGCGCACCAGTTCGCCCGCGATTTTGTCGGTTTCGCGGCTGGCGGTGCCGTTGCCGATGGCGATGAGCTTCACGCCGTGCTGTTTAATCAGGCGCGACAGCGTTGCCAACATATTGTTTTCTTGATGCAAATAGACGATGACCGTATCCAGCAGCTTGCCCGTATCGTCCACCACGGCGCATTTCACGCCGTTGCGGTAGCCGGGGTCGAGACCCAAAGTGGTCAGCCGTCCGGCGGGCGCGGCGAGCAGCAAGTCTTTGAGATTGCGGGCAAACACGGTAATCGCGTCGGTGTCGGCGGCTTCTTTCAAACGATTTAGGGCTTCAAGTTCCAACGACAAAAAGATTTTTGCGCGCCAAGTCAGGCGCACGGTGTCGCGCAGCCATTTGTGGCCGTCTGAAACCTTGAAGCGGCGGGCGATGATTTGCTCGTATTCGCTTTGCTGGGTAATCGGCGTGTCGTCGGGTTGGTATTTGAGCGCGATGTTCAACACGCCTTCGTTGCGGCCGCGCAAAACCGCCAGTGCGCGGTGGCTGGGCATGGCGCGGACGGGTTCGCGATGGTCGAAATAATCGCTGAATTTTTCGCCTTCAGTTTCTTTGCCTTCAACGACTTGCGCGTGGATTTCGGCTTCGTTCCACAGCTTGTCGCGCAGCATGCCGATGAGTTCCGCGTCTTCGGCAAACTGTTCCATCAGAATCGCGCGTGCGCCATCCAATGCGGCTTTGGTGTCGGGGACGTTTTCGTTCAGGTAGCCTTGCGCAGCGGCTTCCACGTCCTGCGGCTGCTCGGCAAGCAACATATCCGCCAGCGGCTGCAAACCGTATTCGCGTGCAATTTGCGCCTTGGTGCGGCGTTTGGGCTTGTAGGGCAGGTACAGGTCTTCCAGCGCGGTTTTGTTGTCGGCGGCTTCGATTTGCGCCCTGAGGTCGTCTGAAAGCTTGCCTTGCTCTTCAATACTTTTTAAAACAACGGCTTTGCGCTCTTCCAACTCGCGCAGGTATTGCAACCGCTCGGCAAGCTGGCGCAACTGCGTATCGTCCAGCCCGCCCGTGGCTTCCTTGCGGTAACGCGCGATAAAAGGGACGGTCGCGCCGTCGTCCAAAAGCTCGATAGCGGCGTTAATTTGAGCGGCGGTAGCCGAAAGTTCTTGGGAGAGAATTTGAGTAATGTTCATCAATAGAATTCCAACGGACAGGCCGTCTGAAATTTCAGACGGCCTGATTTAAAAAACAATCGCTTTAAGGCAGCGAATTATAATATTCGTAGGCTTTGTCCATGTCTTCAAACTGGTACATATGTCCTTTTTCCAGCACCATCGCATTATCGCAATATTGCTTCATGGCGCTGTGGCTGTGCGACACCAAAATGATGGAACGGTCTTTGCGCTTTTCAAACAACTCGTACTTACATTTATCGGCAAAGCGCGAGTCGCCAACCGCAATCACTTCGTCAATCAGATAGCAGTCAAATTCTACCGCCAACGACAAAGCAAATGCCAAACGCGCCTTCATACCCGAAGAATAACGCTTAACCGGCTCGTAAAGATATTGGCCCAGCTCGGAAAATTCTTCGGTAAAGTTCTTCACATAATCGATATCGACATTGTAAATCCGGCAGATGAAACGCAAATTGTCCATACCGGTCAGACTGCCTTGAAACGCACCGGAAAATGCCAAAGGCCAAGAAATACTCATCGTCCGCTTGATTTCACCCGTGGTCGGCGGCTCAACGCCGCTAATCAAACGAATAAGCGTCGATTTACCTGCACCGTTGCGGCCGAGAATACCGATTTTCTCGCCCTTTTCCATTTTGAAGTTGATATCGTGCAAGACTGTCCGCCAACCTTGGCGGGTCAGATAGCGTTTGGAAACGTGTTCAACTGAAATCATTGCGGCTCAACCCCTCTGCTGAATCTCGCCACCATCGCCAAACCAAGCAGCAGCAAAACCAAGTTACACAACAAAATATACCAAGGATTTTCGTAAGTCGTAACGCTGTCGCCAAAATATCCGGCACGGAACATTTCTGTACCATGCACCATCGGAAGCATTAATACATAATGTTGCAACTGCTGAGGCAGGTTGTGTACGAAGAAAAACACGCCGGACAAAGGCATCATCACAAAACTGATGGTACTCCAAACCTTGCCAAACGGCTCAAAGTGAAACGCTACCGAACAGATGACCAATCCCAACCCAACGGCAAACATTGCCATCAGCAGCCAAGCCAACAACATATAGAAAATATCTGCCGGTACATCAATCCAGCCGATGAGGACCAATGCGAACATAATCACGACCTGCGCAATGGTGGCACCGGCAATCTCCAACAACATACGCGCAAAAATGGTATCTAAAACGCGTACATTTCGGTGATACAGCAGGCTTGTGTTGGCCGCAATCGAACCAATGGCACGATTGGAAGCATTACGCCACATCATCATCATCGGATAGCCTGTCAGCGTGAAAGCCACGATATTCAAAGCTGACACGTTGTTCATGCGGAAGAATTTCCACATCAACACCATAACCAAAGTCAGCAGCAAAGGTTCGACAAACAACCACAAAAAACCAATGTTATTACGACCGTAGCGAGTAATAATTTCACGCATTAAGAGTGCGCCGATTACCCTTTTTTGGATAAGCAGCGACTCCCAAAACGATGTTTTATGTAACTCTTTCATCAGTTTTTATGCTCACGGATACTTGCAGACAGCAACACGGCAATGCCATAGACAATCAAACCGATGACAAACGTTGCCACGATGTTGTAAAGACGGTTTGGCTCATGCGCCAAGTCAGGTTTGTTCGGTTGGGAAATCACTTCCAAATACAGCTGCTGACGATCCGCTTCCGCTTTTGCACTTTCCAAAGAAGTCATCGCCGCAGCCAATTGTTTCTCGGCCAATTCGTTTTCCAGATAAACTCGTTGATATTCCGCCGCTTGATTGGACAACGAACCCTCACCGCCGCCGGAAATCGCTTTCATTTGTTGCGAAATTTCTTTACGCAAGCTCTTCTCACGCGCAATCAGACCCGGAATTTGCGGGTTTTCAGGAGTAACGGCTTTTACCTGGTCAAGCTGGGTTTGAATGACAATCAACTCGTCCTGCAATTTGGATACCAAACCCATTTGCACATCAGATTGCGCCTTCAAGTCGAAAATACCGTTGGACACACGGAATTTCGTCAATTGAGCCGAAGCTTCTTTAACTTTCTCTTCAGCCGAATTGACCACTTCCTGAGCATAACGAATCGTGTCCTGACGGGCACGCTCGTTCAGCTGGTTGATCAATACCTCACCCTGTTTGAGCAAAGCATCATTGATCTTTTGAGATTCACCGGCATTGAACGATGTAACGCTCAAATTGGAAATGCCTGAGACAGAGTCAAAATGGATGGATACCTTATCGCGGTAGTATTGATAAAAGGCCTCATCCTCGCCACGCAGGCCAAAACCATTAAAACGGCTGAAAATGTCGCCTTCTTTTTCATAAAAATCACGAACGGGCATTTTCTTACGCAACGCATCCAAAGCCGAACGCGACTGCATATATTCCTGCACGGTATAAATATCGTCTTGAGAACGAGAAAAACCGGATCCCTGCAAAATGGCACCCAAGCCGTTTAAAGACGACTGACTCTTAGGAGAACGCACCACAAAGCTAGACTGGGATGTGAACTGATCAGAAGCAAATAGTCCGTAATACACACCGGAACACAAAGTCGGCACGATAACCGTTACCCAAAGCAACGGATTAATCTTACGCAACCAAGACTTTTTGGCCTTTTTCTTTTCGGGAGCCGGTTGTTCCGGTTTCACATCCACATTTGCAGAAACTTGCTCAGACATTATTTTCCCCATTAATTCACTAAATTATTAATACTGTTCGCACCGCTAACCACAGGCGAGAACACAAATGACAAGAACTTGCGTACTTCAGCCATCGGCGCATTCGATACGTACACCACGTCCTTATCCTTCACAGGGAAACGCTGCATCCAAAACATAGAATTCGCATCCGCCAAGTTCAAACGGTAGACCACAGGAATCTCCGCACGATCGCCATAACCTTTTTCAGCCCATTTGGATTGCTTCTCAGGGGGCAGCTCGGACAAAGGCGCATAACGGAATACAAATACGCCGCGCGCATCTGCACGATAATCCTGCAAACCGCCCATACGTCCCACAGCCTCAGCCAAAGACAAGCCCTTCACAGAGAAACCAATCTGCTGCGTATGACCGACCGCACCCATAGAAGTAAATGTGCTCGGATTAGTAATCATTGTGACCACATCACCGCGACGCAACAGAATGTTTTGACGCGGATGCGCCACCAAATCTTCCAAAGCAATCGTTCTGACAACATTGCCGCGTGTCAGCTGTACGTTCGTATCCTGAACATTCGCAGTCGAACCGCCCACCGCAGCCACCGCATCCAACACACGCTCGCCTGCAGCCGTCAAAGGCATACGCACACTGTTACCCGCGCGGATAACCGATACATTCGCCGCATTATTTTGCACCATGCGCACCATTACCTGCGGCTGGTTCGCCATTTTTTTCAGACGGCCTTTAATAATGTTTTGCACCTGAACCGGTGTTTTACCGAGGACAGACACATCGCCGATAAACGGCACAGAAATCGTACCTGAAGAGCTGACCATCTGTTCAGGCAGCTTAGTTTGCTGCGCATTACCCGAACCGGTAGACGACAAAGCCCCGCCGAACAACACAGCCGGAGGAGCTTCCCAAATCGTAATGTCCAGCACATCGCCTATATTGATAGCCCCTATTGATGATGTACCATCGCCCAACTGAGCAAACGACTGATTAACTTGAGCTTGATATAGTGACTGAGCCACCGCGCCATTCACATCAATCAATTCCACCTCCGGCACTTCGGCTGTAGCCGGCTGTTGCCCCAAAGCAACAACATTTCGTGTACTTGGGCCGGAATTAGGAAGAGAAGAGCATGCGGCCAACAGGCTGACACACAACAATAACATGCCCCTGCGGGTAAGACATTCTGCTTTCAACATTGATTAAATCTCACTATACTTTTAATTAAGCGCAGTCATTATAACACCTGATGAAATATTAGGCCGTCTGAAAACCTGACATAAACATCAAAAACATCACATTACAGCGAATACCGTCATGAGGAAACTTAAAAAACTGATTCGACAACCAGGTATATTCTTCCGCGACTATCTCAACAAAAGATACCCTGTCCGCAACGCCGAACAGCGTACAACAGAGTCTGACGAACCGGTCATTATCGACAACACCCTGTATTTAGCCGAACTTGAAAATAGTATCAATCTTCCCCCTATTAAAGTTGATGTCGTTTTCACATGGGTAAATAACCAAGATCCCAAATGGCAGCAACGCCGCCGCCAACATAGCCCTACTGCCGAACAAAACGCACTCCACAATAATGACGAAGCCCGTTTCAGCAACCACAACGAACTTTACTATTCACTTCACAGCGTGCGTACCTTCCTGCCGTGGGTCAACCATATCTACATCATTACCGACAACCAACGCCCCGACTGGCTCAATCCTGCCGACTATCCCAACGTCAGCATAATAGATCACAGTCAAATCATTGACCCGCAATACCTGCCCACCTTCAATTCGCATGTAATCGAAGCACACCTGCACAACATTCCCAATCTAAATGAACACTTCATCTATTTTAACGATGATGTATTTGTTGCCCGACCATTACCGAAGGAACATTTTTTTCACGCCAACGGCATTGCTTCACTTTTTATTGCAGACAAAAGCCTAAAACAAATGTCCGAAAGAGGAACCGACACACCAACTCTTTCCGCCTCAAAAAACTGTATCGCACTATTACAACAACACTACGACTGCCAAATCGACCGTCCGTTAGTACACACCTATATCCCACTGCATAAAAGCAGCTTTCAATTTGCTTGGCAGCACTACCGTACTGAGATTGAAGCCTTTTTATCCAACCGTTTCCGTTCTAACCACGATCTCAACCTTGCCACCTTCCTCGTACCTTGGCTGATGTTTTTAAACAGGAAATCTACAGTAGGTAATGAAATATGTTATTATTTTAATATCCGCTCCAACAAAGCGCCTGCCCAATATATCAAGCTCTTGGAAAATAAAAAAATTGGGCGGCAGCCACACTCTTTTTGTGCCAACGATTTTCACAGCCAGCAACAGATTGAAAATTACCAGGACAAACTGATTCAAATGCTGGAAAATTACTTCAAAACCAAATAAAAATAAAAGGTCAAAAAAATGAACAATAAAAAATTCCGGAAGCTCTTACGAGACCCTAAACTCTTTTTCCGCGACATGTACGCCAAACGCGTAATGAAACTCAAAAAATACCTTCCCTTAAAATACGAAGGTAATAATCAATTTACAATTGTTTCGGCCGTTTATAACGTCGAAAAATACCTTGATGAATACTTTGACAGTATCGTCAAACAAAGCTTGAATTTCAAAAAACACATTCAAATCATTCTAGTAGATGATGGGTCAACCGACCATTCGGCAGAAATCATCAAACGATGGCAAGCCAAGTTTCCCCAAAATATCCATTATTTTTACAAAGAAAATGGCGGCCAGGCCTCGGCTCGCAATCTGGGTTTGCAACATGTAAAAACCGAATGGGTAACATTCATAGATCCAGATGATTTTGTTTCTTCTGATTACTTCTACAAAACAGATAACTTCTTAAGTAATAATGCCAACATTAGCATAGTAGGTTGCCCATTAGTCTTCTACTTTGAAGATAAAGACATGGTGAAAGATACACACCCCTTAAAATATCGTTTTGCTAAAGGGGATGTTGTCCTTCCATTATCTAATCTAAAAGATCACCTACAATTATCTGCAAGTACTGCTTTTTTCAAAATTGATAATATCCGTAATGCACATATTTATTTTGATGAGGCAATGAAACCTAGCTTTGAAGATGCAAAATTTGTTACTGATTATATTCTAAATACTGATGTCTCAACTAATGCTGCTTTTCTTTCAAAAATCAGTTATTTTTATCGAAAACGTTCTGATGGTTCGTCCACGTTAGATGGAGCATGGAACAATCCATTACTATTTTCTAGGGTAATTGAAAAAGGCTGTATTGAAATTTTGAAAACAGCCAAAATGAAATTTGGAAAAGTCCCTGAGCATATTCAAAGAATCGTCCTATACCATATCATCTGGTATTTTGGCCGTATCGTAAACAAACCCGCAGCATTGTCACATCTAGACGAAGAGCAAAAAAAGCATTTCGTTGCCTTACTACATGAAATGTTTTCGTACATTGATGAAGCAACAATCCTTCGCTTTAACTTGGCAGGAACATGGTTCTTTCAAAAAGTTGCCTTGCTCGGTTTATTTAAAAATACAGCACCTAAAAGTCAAATTGCCTATATTGAAGATTTTGATTTAAAAAAGAAACAAATTTTGGTGAAATATTTTTCAAATTTTCCAATTATCGAACAATGGATGATTAATGGTAAGGAAATATTCCCGAAATACCAAAAAGAGGTTGTCTATGACTTTCTAGGCAGTTTATACACTAAAGAATACCGCACATGGCTTCCTTGTCACGACATGGGCGATTTAGAACTTTTTCTAGCCGGTAAAAGAGCTAAATTAACATTCTCAGGAAAACAATTTGACAAACTACCAATCGAAACGGTATTCACTTCATTTAAACAAAAATCCACGGTTAAATCGAATGCCTGGATTTTAATGGATAGGGACAATCAGGCCGATGATAATGCAGAACACTTATATCGTTATATTAGTGAAAATCATCCAGAACAAGATATTTATTTTGCCCTGAAAAAAACCTCCTCTGATTGGAAAAGGCTCGAACAAGATGGGTTTAATTTGCTTGAATTTGGCTCATCTGCATTTGAGAGTAAATTAAAAGACTGCGAAAAAATCATCAGTAGTCATGTTGATGGATATATCACACATTATTTCAAAGATAATTCCCTATTAGATAAAGACTACGTCTTTTTACAACATGGCATTACGAAAGATGATTTATCAGGTTGGTTAAATACCAAAAAAATTGCTTGTTTCGTTACAGCGACAAATCCAGAATACCATTCTATTGTGGACAACACGACTGCTTATAAATTTGGTAAAAAAGAAGTTAAACTGACAGGTTTCCCTCGTTATGACCGTTTACTCATCAATAACAATACCGAATCTAAACAGATTTTAATTATGCCAACATGGCGTAGCTCTATTGTAGGCACATATATTTCAGGTACAGAACGAACAAGAAACCCTAATTTCATGAAAACTAACTATGCCAAACATTGGCATGGTTTCATGAATCACGCCATATTAAAAGAACTGAATGATCAAGGTTATCAAATCGTCTTTGCACCACATCCAAGTATTCAGGAATACATGGATGAGTTCACTGTGCCTGACTTTATTAAAATCTATAGCTATTCAGAAGGTAACATCCAATCCGTCTTCCAAAATACTAGCATCTTGATTACAGACTATTCATCTGTTGCATTTGATGTAGCCTACTTGAATAAAGCTATTTTGTATTATCAATTTGATTATGATGAAGTATTCTCCAGTGGAAATCACACCTATCAAAAAGGTTATTTTGACTATAACCGAGATGGTTTTGGTGCAGTTGCTTATAATGAAACAGAACTTCTGGCAGCATTAAAAGATCTAGTAGAAAACCAAGCTAAAGTACCAGATTTATATCAAACACGCATTGATAAGACATTCCAATTTAGGGATTCGAATAATTGTGAGCGTGTCTATCAGTCTATTACAGCACTTGACCAACCTGACACTACAGATAATCTGCCTATTATTCAGAATATGATTACCCAAGCAGAGAATCATCATGCATGGGACTTGGCAGCAACCCGTATCCAAACTCTGCTTGATACAGGCCGTCTGAATGCGGAAGAAACAGCTGATTATCGCCATCGTTATCTGAACGCTTTATTTGAGAGCAACCAGTTTGATACTTTGCAAAACCTGTTACCTGATTATCCCGATACCGCAGGTTACTGGCATGCGAAAATGGACTTATATATCGGTAATGCTGTTAAAGGGGCGGAATTTTTTGCTGAAAACGAGCATATAGGAACGCAAAATGATTTACTTATCTCATTGCTTGCAGCCTCATTTCACCAAGCAAAAAGGCCGTATGAAAAACTGTTTGCCCGGATAGGTACAGACTTACCAGACTCATATCAACCTTTGTTAGCCGTAGCACAAAAGCTATCGGAGCAGAATTATTTTGTAGCATTGGCTTTACTGAAAACGTATATTGATAGCTTGGACGATCGCCAAAAAGGCTATCTCAAACCCGAGCTGTTGGCTTCTTACCTCTGCATGAAACTTGGTAACTTACAAGGCGCGCATCAGTATTTGGTTGCTTTTGAAAAACATACTCAAAATGATCCAAGTTGCCGTATCGCCATTGCAAGACTGGCAAAATTACGCGGTGATTCTGAAAAACTATTTACCCAGCTTAACCGTGCCTTTGAAGAAAATCTGCTCTTAATTCCTGAAGATTTAACAGTCGATTATCTGAAAAAAATGTACGCTGCCGGTAACACTGACGGCGAAAGATATCTATTGGCTCAACTGCGCCAAAAATATCCCGAGAATCCGTCTTTGGCCTTGTATGAAGCTGAAAAACTTGCCCAAAACCAAGATTGGGAGTCTGTCACCAAAATATTGGCTGATTTTGCACAAGCCTCACCGGAAACGATGTATCTTTATACAACTGCTTTATGCCGTCTGAAAAACCATCAGGCAGCACAACGTTATTTTGACAGTCTCTCTCTACAAGACACAGCAGCATATTGGAAACTGGCAGCTGAAATAGCCGAAGCTAAAGGTGACAAGGCATTACAGGCTGAGTGTCTGAAAAAACAATTGGCTTGTTTAGAATAACCTTTGTCTTATCTTAAAAAAGGCCGTCTGAAAACTTTTATGTTTTCAGACGGCCTTTACTGTTAATAGACTAATCAAGCTACCATATATCTACTTCATATTTTAATTCAGATTAATGTCCGAATCAGTGATATGGATGTCCAACAGCAAATTATTGATAATGGTATTGGACAAGAATACTGTGTTGCCTGAAAAATCTATGTGCTTTTGAATTTTTTCAAAGTCAAATTCACATAATACAACTGTAGGCAATGCTTCTTTCAACTCTTTAATATCCGGATAAAACTCTGATACTTTAGCCGATGAAATGACCACTTGATTTTCAAGGTTATGATCAATTACATCTGGTAGCTTTTTGAAAGTCTCCAAAATCGGCGTACGGATAGAGTGCAGATACAATGGATCTTTGCCACCATAGTATTTATGGTTGCCCAAAAATGGGTCGATTGCAAAGGTTTTGTACCCACCAATTAAGCCGTGATATACCGCTCCTGTACCGCCTGATGATGCACCGCAAATGACTACGTTTTTCTTATCTATGCCATAAATACTCATCAGGCTCTTAATGAAACGCTGGATATTGTCTTCGATATTTTCATCAAACTTTGTATTCAACCCGTGGCTGCCAAACGCGTCTGATACATCAGCCATACGGATGATATAAGTATTTGGCATAATGCTGTTGCTGATAAATGGAAATGGGTGGCTATAATAACGGTCAACCATATTCTCATTGCTCTTATTGGTATAAGAGAACAACACCAATAGGTTTTTCTTGTTGGCACTCAATACTTTCGGTGCTTCAACAGTATAAATGACATTCTCCAACTCATGGAAAGAGTCTGGGAAATAAGCCAAAAGATCTTTATAACTGTGCTTGTTCACACGACGGAACACGCTTACACCCATTTTGTGTTCAACAGCCAAAAAGCCTCTATTATTTAGCTCATAAACATAATCACTTAGACCATGATTCCGAGCATAGCTTAGGAAAAACTCATTACTGTCGCCTTTAACACCGATGTATTCAACTTCCGGCTTATTCAAGTACTCGGCTAAGTTAATGCCTTTATGTTTTTCAACATTCAGGATGTAGCACAGTTCGCTGCCAAGATAAATGGAAGTAACTTCTAAAATCTCACTAAATTTATCCTCGATTTTTGCCCAATCGGCTTCAGCAAATTTAAAAGACAATACTGTCTTTTCTTGATTAACCGATTGTGGGTAACTTCCATAAACTTCTGAAATATACTTCAGAAATTTCGGGAAAATAGAAATTTTAGAAACTTTGCTCTTATTGCGCTCAATAAAGTTAAAAGTTTGCCCTGATGTTGAATAGCTGATGCTGACAAAATAGTCGTTCAACAGAAAATCGAACACTATACTTTGATTGTTATAAATCCAAGCGTTAACCTTTTGAGGATCAATCTTGGCTTTTCGTAAGATGTTTTGCTGAATTTGATATAAATCCATTTTATAAACCCTGTTGATATTTTTCCAACAATGCTTTTTTGTCGGTTTTGTGGTTGGTGCTGACTGGAATTTCATCAATGTGAATAAATTCAGACGGCATCATGTAAGACGGTAAATTTTGTACTAATGCGTCTTTGATCGCCTGAGTATCTGCACTTTGCTTGGCTGTATAGAAACACACCAAACGCAATACTGCGCCTGTGTTGCGCTTCAAAGCCACTACTGCCACATTATCAAAGGCAAATTCCTTAAGGTTAAGGATTTTTTCTTCAATTTCTGAAAGTTCGATACGGTAGCCATTGAGCTTAATCTGCTCGTCTTTACGGCCTTGTACATAGAACAATCCATTTTTTTCAAAACCGTAGTCACCTGTTTTATAAGTACGGTTATCTGCACTGTGTACGACCAAGCGTTTAGCATTTTCAGTTTCGTTGTTCAGATAGCCGCGCATTACATGGTTGCCGCTAATCCAAATCTCTTCGTCAACAATCTCTAATTTGGAATTAAGCACGGCAACGCCTACAGGCAACTCTTCTTCTGCCGCCAGCATATCAGGTGTAATATCAACGTAAGTTGTTGCTACAGTAGCTTCAGTCGGACCATAGGTATTGATAACACGGACACCGGGAAATTTTTGAAAAATCATATTTACTACTGGTTTGCCAAGTTTTTCGCCACAGAACAAAAATTCTTTCAAACTCGGTAAAGTAGCCTGACTACATTTAGGGTTAAGCAGCTGCTGCATGGCAAAAGAAGGTGTGGACACCCAAGTAGTAATTTGTTGTTTGGCCAGAAAATCAATCCAGGTGGCAGGATTAGAAATAGCATCACGACTGTTCATGACAATACAGCCACCGTAAGCCAAGTTGCCAAAGATTTCGTACATTGACAAATCAAACGCAAACGGAGCCTGATTCATGAATACATTAGGTGCGGCTAAATTAAGCTGCTCTTTCATCCATTTCATCAGGTTGAATACAGCTTCACGACCGATTTGCACACCCTTAGGTGCGCCGGTTGTTCCTGAAGTAAACATGATGTAAGCCAAATCTTTTTCAGCCAGCTCTACTTCTTCATCAGTCTGCTTTTCAAAAGTTTGCGTCGCCGAACGGTACACAAAGCGTGCTTTCGACAGTTGGCAGATATTGTTCAGACGGCTTTCAGGATAAATACTATCTACCGGAATAAAAGGGATTTTGTTTAATAAGCAGGCATAAATTGCCACTGCAAAATCAATTTCTTTATGGCCGTGCAACACCAAAGGAATGTTTTTGGTAATATCTGCTATGCTTTTGTAAGCCTCGATAAATGTGGCTATTTTTACACGCAACTCTTCCCAAGAACATTCCTGAGTATCATTAACTAACGCTTTTCCCGAAGTTTGGTTGAAACGGTATTCCAAAAAATCATCAAGATTTTGAAATTCATTTAATTGTTTCATGATTTAGCCTTTGTAATTATTTTCAACATATTGAATGATATTGGCTGAATTTGCCAAAATATCAACCAATTGCTCAAACGGCAAATCAACATCAAATTTTTGTTTGATGGCCATAACCAAATCCATTGCGCTCACGGAATCAATAAGTCCTGTAGACAACAATTCTTCATTTGCTGACACTTGTTTTTGTGCAACTTGTGAAATCAACGCCAAAACTTCATTAGATACTGACATGGTAAGATCCTTTTATTAAAATTGAAATGATAACGCTTTGCACCCTGTGCATAACACTGTGATTATCCCATATTTTTTTACTTTTCAGGTAACTAAATATACAATATCCAAATAAAGCAATCCCTCTTTGACAACATTTACACTAGGTCATCTGAAAGCGTTTGTATTTTCAGCCAACCGGTTTCACGACTTCCAAACACAATTTTAATTAAGGAAAACCAATGACTATTCTTATTACCGGCGGTACCGGCTTCATCGGCTCCCATACCGTTGTTTCCCTGCTGAAATCAGGCTTTAATGCTGTGATTTTGGACAATTTGTGCAATTCATCTGCCAACATCCTCCCGCGCTTGGAAAAGATTACCGGCAAGTCTGTGCCTTTTTACCAAGGGGATATCCGTGATCGTGAAGTGTTGCGTCAAATCTTTGCAGAACACGATATTGATGCCGTCATTCATTTTGCCGGCTTGAAGGCAGTCGGCGAAAGCGTGGCCGAACCAATGAAATATTATGACAACAATGTGTCGGGCAGCTTGGTTTTGGCTGAAGAAATGGCGCGTGCCGGCGTATTTAAGATTGTGTTCAGCTCATCTGCTACAGTTTACGGCGATCCGGGTAAAGTGCCTTATACGGAAGATATGCAACCAGGGGATACGACCAGCCCTTACGGCACATCTAAGTCTATGGTGGAACGCATTTTGACGGATATCCAAAAGGCCGATCCACGTTGGAGCGTGATTTTGTTGCGCTATTTCAACCCTATCGGTGCGCATGAAAGCGGTTTGATCGGCGAGCAGCCAAACGGTATCCCAAACAATCTGCTGCCTTATATCTGCCAAGTGGCTTCAGGCAAGCTGCCGCAATTGTCGGTTTTCGGCGACGACTACCCTACTCCCGATGGTACGGGTATGCGCGACTATATCCATGTGATGGATTTGGCGGAAGGCCATGTGGCGGCGATGCAGGCGAAAAGCGATGTTTCGGGTGTACACCTGTTTAATTTGGGTTCGGGGCGTGCTTATTCGGTTTTGGAAATCATCCGTGCCTTTGAGGCGGCCTCCGGCTTGACCATTCCGTTCCAAATCAAACCGCGTCGTGATGGCGATTTGGCCTGTTTCTACGCCGACCCTGCCTACACCAAAGCGCAGACCGGTTGGGAAACCAAGCGCGATTTGGCACAGATGATGGAAGACTCATGGCGCTGGGTCAGCAACAACCCAAATGGCTACGACGATTAAGTTGACCTGATACAGGCCGTCTGAAAGAGATGTTTTCAGACGGCCTTTTTATCTGAAAAACACACTTTCTGTCTGCTATAATCCGTTTATATTTTTTGGCTATCCACTGAAATTTATGAAAAAAATCCTTGTTACCGGCGGCGCTGGCTTTATCGGTTCTGCCGTTGTCCGTCATATTATCCAAAACACCCAAGACTTTGTCGTCAATGTCGATAAGCTGACTTATGCCGGCAATTTGGAATCTTTGACCAAGGTAGCCAATAATCCTCGCTATGCTTTTGAGCAAGTGGATATTTGCAACCGCGCCGAACTTAACCGCGTGTTTGCACAACACCAGCCTGATGCCGTGATGCACTTGGCAGCGGAAAGTCATGTAGACCGCTCTATCGATTCGGCAGGCGAGTTTATCCAAACCAATATTGTCGGCACATTCAATCTGCTTGAAGCGGCCCGCGCCTACTGGCAACAAATGCCGTCTGAAAAGCGCGAAGCCTTCCGCTTCCACCATATTTCCACCGATGAAGTCTATGGCGATTTGCACGGCACGGACGATTTGTTTACCGAAACCACGCCCTACGCGCCGTCCAGCCCCTACTCTGCCTCCAAGGCGTCCAGCGACCATCTCGTCCGCGCATGGCTGCGTACTTACGGTTTGCCGACCATTGTAACCAACTGCTCCAACAACTACGGCCCTTACCATTTCCCGGAAAAACTCATTCCATTGATGATTCTGAACGCGCTCGACGGCAAACCTCTGCCCGTTTACGGCGACGGTATGCAAATCCGCGACTGGCTGTTTGTCGAAGACCACGCGCGCGCGCTGTATCAGGTTGTTACCGAGGACGTCGTCGGCGAAACCTACAATATCGGCGGACACAATGAAAAAGCCAATATCGAAGTCGTCAAAACCATCTGCGCCCTGCTGGAAGAGCTTGTTCCTGAAAAACCGGCCGGTGTGGCACGTTATGAAAATTTGATTACTTTCGTACAAGACCGCCCCGGCCATGACGTGCGCTACGCCATCGACGCTGCTAAAATCGGTAGGGAGCTGGGCTGGAAACCGCAGGAAACATTCGAATCCGGCATCCGCAAAACAGTGCAATGGTATTTGGACAACAAAACCTGGTGGCAAAACGTATTGAACGGCAGCTATCGTTTAGAGCGTTTAGGCACCGGGAAATAAGTTTTCAGACGGCCTGTTCCCATATTAGGCCGTCTGAAAATCATGCAAACACACACTACTCAGGAGAAAACCCATGAAAGGCATCATCCTTGCCAGCGGCAGCGGCACACGCCTCTACCCCATCACGCGCGGCGTATCCAAACAGCTGCTGCCCGTGTACGACAAGCCCATGATTTATTATCCCCTGTCCGTATTGATGCTGGCAGGAATCCGCGATATTTTGGTGATTACCACGCCCGAAGACAACGCCTCTTTCAAACGCCTGCTCGGCGACGGCAGCGATTTCGGCATTTCCATCAGTTATGCCGTGCAACCCAGCCCGGACGGCTTGGCACAGGCATTTATCATCGGTGAAGAATTTATCGGCAACGACAATGTCTGCTTGGTTTTGGGCGATAATATTTTCTACGGCCAATCGTTTACGCAAACATTGAAACAGGCCGCCGCCAAGACCCACGGCGCAACCGTATTCGGTTATCAGGTCAAAGACCCCGAGCGTTTCGGCGTGGTTGAATTTGACGAAAGCTTCAACGCCCTGTCTATCGAAGAGAAACCGCAACAGCCAAAATCCGATTGGGCGGTAACCGGCTTGTACTTCTACGACCAACGCGTCGTCGAGCTCGCCAAACAAATCAAACCGTCCGCCCGCGGCGAATTGGAAATTTCCGATCTCAACCAAATGTATTTGGAAGACGGTTCATTGTCGGTACAACTTTTGGGACGCGGTTTCGCATGGTTGGACACCGGCACCCACGAGAGCCTGCACGAAGCCGCTTCATTCGTCCAAACCGTGCAAAACATCCAAGACCTGCAAATCGCCTGCCTGGAAGAAATCGCTTGGCGCAACGGTTGGCTTTCCGATGAAAAACTGGAAGATCTGGCGCGCCCGATGGCGAAAAACCAATACGGCCAATATTTGCTGCGCCTGTTGAAAAAATAATGTTTGAGGCCGTCTGAAACTTTTCAGACAGCCTTTAGGTGAAAGATAAAACGATGAACATCATTGATACCGCCATTCCTGACGTAAAACTGCTTGAGCCGCAAGTCTTCGGCGACGCACGCGGCTTTTTTATGGAAACCTTCCGTGACGAGTGGTTCAAAACCCAAGTCTGCGACCGCACCTTCGTGCAGGAAAACCACTCCAAATCCAGCAAAGGCGTATTGCGCGGCCTGCACTATCAAACCGAAAACACACAAGGTAAACTCGTGCGCGTGGTTGCCGGCGAAGTATTCGACGTGGCCGTCGATATGCGTAAAGGCTCCCCCACGTTTGGCAAATGGGTAGGCGAGATATTGTCCGCAGAAAACAAACGCCAACTGTGGGTACCCGAAGGTTTCGCTCACGGCTTCTATGTACTGAGCGACGAAGCCGAGTTCGTCTATAAATGCACGGATTATTACAATCCCAAAGCCGAACACTCGCTGATTTGGAATGATCCGACCGTCGGTATCGACTGGCCGCTACAAGGTGAGCCGAACCTGTCGCCTAAAGACTTGGCAGGCAAAGTATTGGCCGAAGCCGTCACGTTTGAATGACTTCAAAACATAACAGAATCAACTGTTTCTATTTTGTAGTATTAGAAAGTTTCAAATGAATTTAAATAAAATTAGAAAATTTTTTAGAGAGCCCCATATTTTCTTTAGGGATTTTCTAAATAAACGCTTTCCTCCTTATAATGTAGAACAGCCTATTCCTGAAACTGAAGAATTTACTCTGATCAATGCAGATGCCAATCTTGCATCGCTCACAGAAAACGTTTTGCCAAACTTTCCCATCGATGTTGTTTTTACTTGGGTCGATAATACCGATAAAGCATGGCAAGAACAGTATTACCGTACCCTGCAGCCCATTGATCAGAAAGATATCGGCCTGTATGCGACCGACCCTGCCCGCTTTTCCAACCATAATGAACTTTTTTATTCAGTACAGGCCGTACAGAAGTTTATGCCGTGGGTCCGCAATATTTTTATTGTAACGGCGGATCAAAAACCCAAATGGTTAGATGAAAACACCCATTCTAAAATTAAATTAATCAATCATTCGCAAATTATTGATGCCAAATACTTACCAACGTTCAATTCCCACGTCATTGAAGCAAACTTATATAAAATTCCAGATTTAAGTGAACATTTTATTTATTTCAATGATGATGTTTTTGTTGCAAGACCACTGACGCCTAACCACTTTTTTGAAAATAATGGCTTGGCTTCCCTATTTGTTGCCAATAAAAGTTTTCAAAAAATGCGTCAACGGGGTCTAATCACACCGACATTGACCGCATCAGAACACGCATTAAAGCTCTTAAAAAGACATTATCCGACAATTAATATCAATACACCGTTGGTACATACTTACGTTCCACTACGGAAAACATCCTTTCAAAAAGCATGGTCATTATTTGAAGATGAAATAAATTCTTTTCTAAATAACAAGGTACGCCATAATTCTGAACTTAATATGGCCAGTTTTTTAGTACCTTGGTTGATGTACTTTGACGGATATGCCACACCGAAACGTGAAATTTGCTACTATTTCAATATACGCAGTTCACACGCCCAGACTCAATATAAAAAATTGTTATTCAAGAAGAAATACCTTCATATGCCCCACTCCTTCTGCATTAACGATTCAAGCAGTAATAATGCGGATAAAAACTATGCCCTACATTTCCGTAATTTTATGGACACTTACTTTGAAATAGAGGCAGAATAAATTCTTACATTAATGATATTTGATAGATAACATAATAATTTAAAATGATTTTTTCAACATTCGGCCTATTTAAACAACGTCTCTTGCTAACCAAATTTTTAGACAAAATTCCAACGGATAAGACCGCATTATTTTGGGGCAAGAAACATCCCAAACGTAGAAAATTAGCACATATCTTAAGATTGCCCCTGCTCAATCTTGAGGACGGCTTTTTGCGATCGCTCGGACTGGGTGTCGCCGGTTATCCGCCCTACTCCATCGTCTATGACGACATCGGCATCTACTACGACACCACCCGTCCTTCGCGTTTGGAACAACTGATTCTCGCTGCCGATACCATGCCGTCTGAAACCTTGACTCTGGCGCGGCAGGCGATGGATTTCATCCTGCAACACCACCTGTCCAAATACAACCACGCACCCGAGCTTTCAGACGATCATCCTTTACGTTCCCCATCCAAGCCTAAAACCGTCCTCATCATCGACCAAACCTTCGGCGATATGGCCATCCAGTATGGCGGCGCAGACGCCTCTACGTTTGAACTGATGTTTCAGACGGCCTTGAATGAAAACCCGCAAGCCGATATCTGGGTTAAAACCCATCCCGATGTTTTGTGCGGCAAAAAACAAGGCTATCTGACCCGGCTGGCGCAGCAACACCGCGTCCATCTTCTGGCAGAAGACATCAATCCGATTTCTTTGTTGCAAAACGTCGATAAAGTTTATTGCGTTACCTCACAAATGGGTTTTGAGGCGCTTTTGTGCGGCAAACCGCTGACCACCTTCGGCCTGCCGTGGTATGCCGGATGGGGCGTAAGCGACGACCGCCATCCTGAAATCAACCGCCTTGTTCAAACCCAACGTCGCGCCCCCCGCAACTTGCTACAGCTCTTCGCCGCAGCCTATCTGCAATACAGCAGCTACCTCAACCCCAATACCGGCGAAGCAGGCAGCCTCTTTGATGTCATCGACTATCTGGCGACGGTCAAACGCAAAAACGACAAATTGCGTGGCGAATTGTATTGCGTCGGTATGTCCTTGTGGAAACGCGCGGTTGCCAAACCATTCTTTAACGTACCCTCATGCCGTCTGGAATTTATCTCCTCCACACAAAAACTGGCCGGGGTCAAACTGTCCGACGATACACGCATCCTTGCTTGGGGCAACGGCAAAGAGGCCATCGTCCGTTTTGCCGAACAACACCACATTCCCCTGTTGCGCATGGAAGACGGCTTTATCCGCTCGGTCGGACTCGGCTCTAATTTAGTGCCGCCACTGTCGCTCGTTACCGACAACTTGGGCATTTATTTCAATGCCGAAACCCCGTCACGTCTTGAACACATCCTGCAAAACCAAAACTTCGACGATCAAGACTTTCAGACAGCCTTGAAGCTGCAAAAAATGCTGACCGAAAACCACATCAGCAAATACAACGTCGGCAGCTCGGACTTTACCGCCCCATCAACCGACAAAACCGTAATCCTCGTTCCCGGCCAGGTTGAAGACGATGCGTCTATCCGCTACGGTTCGCCCCAAATCTACCGCAATCTGGATTTGCTCCGTACCGTACGCGAACGCAATCCCGATGCCTATATCATCTACAAACCGCATCCCGATGTAATCAGCGGTAACCGCATCGGCCATATCTCCCCTGAAGATACGACACGATATGCTGACCAAACTGCCGAACAAGCCGACATCCTGACTTGTCTCCAACACGCAGACGAAGTTCACACCATGACTTCGCTGACCGGTTTTGAAGCCCTGTTGCGCGGCAAAAAAGTCAGCTGCTACGGCCTGCCTTTTTACGCAGGTTGGGGGCTTACCCAAGATCTGCTCCCCATTCCGCGCCGCAGCCGCAGGCTTGAGCTTTGGCAGCTGATCGCCGGCACGCTCATCCACTATCCCGACTATATCCACCCCGAAACCCATCAGGCCATCAATGCGGAAACCGCTGCCCAAATACTGATACGACAAAAAAATATGCAAAAAAACAACAACGGATTACATCGCGGGTACTTTGCCAAAAAATTAGGTAAAATCAAACAACTATATCGATCTTTAAAATAAATGCCATCAAAATTAACAATTCGTCATAAACCGGCTTCAATTGCGGCATCATTGCTTTTGCATCGTTAATACGCTTGGCGTATGCTTAAAAGTTCAACCCAAAACTATTACACAAAAAACAAAATCACATTGCGACATGAAACAGCCCGTCCTCCAAAACAACCTGCAAAACTTACTTGAAAGCGCAGAAAACATCCTGCTGCTTCAAGGCCCTGTCGGCGATTTTTTTCAGCGCCTCGCCGACTGGCTGACCGCAAACGGCAAAACCGTGCATAAATTCAACTTTAATGCAGGCGACGACTATTTTTATCCGCCTACTCAAGCGCATACCGTTGCGTTTAACGACAGCTACGATGCCTTTCCTGAATTTTTGCAAAAATACATCGTTCAACATCACATCCAGGCCGTTGTCTGCTTTGGCGATACGCGTCCCTACCATCTCCTGGCCAAACGCATTGCAAACGAAAACCAAGCCAGTTTCTGGGCATTTGAAGAAGGCTATTTCCGCCCCTACTACATCACATTAGAAAAAGACGGCGTCAACGCATTTTCCCCGTTGCCGCGCCGTGCCGACTTTTTTCTGGAACAATTCCCCAAGCTGGCCCAACAAGAATACAAAGCGCCGACACCGGTACGCGGCGGGTTTACGCCTATGGCCAAAAACGCCGTCCGTTACTATATCGAATTGTTCCGCAACCCGAACAAGTACCCGAACTACATCCACCACCGCGCATCCAATGCCGGCCATTACCTCAAACTGTGGTCAATCTCCATCCTCAAGCGTTTGAACTACTATATTGAAGACATCCAAATCGCCAAACGCGTGGAGGCGGGCAAATACGGCAAGTTTTTTATTGTTCCCTTGCAGGTATTCAACGACAGCCAAGTCCGCATCCATTGCGACTTTTCCAGCGTCCGCAGCTTCCTGCTCCATGTTTTGGCCTCCTTTGCCGCGCACGCGCCTGCCGATACCAACCTCATCATCAAGCATCATCCGATGGACCGCGGCTTTATCGACTACTCGCGCGACATCAAACGCTTTATCAAAAAACACCCCAAACTCAAAGGCCGTATCACTTACGTCCATGATGTCCCCCTGCCCGTTTTCCTACGTCACGGCCTCGGCATGGTTACCATCAACAGCACCAGCGGCCTGTCCGGCTTGATCCACAACATGCCAGTCAAAGTCCTCGGCCGCGCCCATTACGACATTCCCGGCATAACCGACCAAAATACCTTGGCAGAATTTTGGAATCATCCGACGCCGCCTGACAGCGACCTGTTCCATGCCTACCGTATGTACCACCTCAACGTAACCCAAATTAACGGCAACTTCTACAGCCAGGTGTTTTTCCCCGAAAAAAAAATCTCCGACTCTTCCACTCCGACAACCTGACTTAGCAAAAATAATTCAGGCCGTCTGAAAAACATTTCAGACGGCCTGAAACAATCAACATCCCAGCCGCTGTCATGTAAACAAACCATAAAAAACCGCATTTATCATTAACAATAAATTACAAAAACAGTATAATGACCAAGCTGTCATGAACGCATGCCGACTCAAGCCGAAAGCTTTGTAACGTACTGAATAGAGATGTTTCCCCAGGAAAATAATACAACAAGCCAAACATCTTTAAAGGCAGGCCGGTAAGGCAACTGCAAAACTGTGCCGAACCCTATTTTTTACAAAGCCATCGACCGGCATCGCCGCCTATATGCCGCAGCACCCGTCTTCCACTTTATCCGCCCGCAAACCATGACCGCCGCTCCTGAAATCCTCTACCGGCAAGCCGCCGCCCTTTTGGAACAATCCCATACCGCCCAAGCCCTGCCCCTGTTGCAACGGGCGGCAGAGCAAGGTTATGCGGAAGCTGCTTTCGTATTGGGCAACCATCTGCTGCAAAACGGCCAACCGGAGCAGGCACTTTCATGGTTGGAAGCCGCCGCGGCCCAACGCCATCCCAAAGCACTCTTCTCCCTGCTGCAACAGCGCGAACACAACGGCACCCCGACCGGACAGCTCCTCAACGAATATGCCTGGCTGGGTGAGCAGGGACACTCAGAAGCCCAATTAATCCTCATGCGTTACCACGCGCAACGTAACAACCCACAATCCCTCTACTGGGCGGAACTTGCCGCCGCCCGATATGCCGCGCCCGCGTATTACCATCTGGCGCGCCATCATCAACGCCAAGGCGACGTTGCGACAGCCGTCGAACAATACGAAAAAGCGGCCGCGCTCGGCGTAACTGCCGCCTATTGGCAACTCGGTCAAATCTACTTCTACGGCACAGGCATCAGCCCCGACTACGCACAAGCCGAACAATACCTCGAACAAGCCGCGCAAGCCGGCCATATCGCCGCACAAACCCTGCTGGCCGACCTTCTTGCCGCCCAACGCCGACCCGAAGCCTTGGAATGGTATCGTCATGCCGCCGATAAAGAGCAAGCGGAAGCTCAAGCCAAGCTAGCACAATACGCCCTGACCGGCGAACTTTCCGAACGAGACCCGTTCCAAGCGGCACGCTATGCCAAAGCCGCCGCCGAGAAAAACCATCCCGAAGCCCTGAAAATCATGGGCGACCTCTACCGCTACG
>ERZ772779.168-NODE-168-length-31954-cov-22.489890_pt1 | contig 31954 bp, 17 predicted proteins | sample MGYA00511360_ERZ772779 | MGnify/ENA primary metagenome ERZ772779 (study PRJEB29015, sample SAMEA2738112) | human oral metagenome | biome: human oral; feature: human-associated habitat; material: saliva | place: China | collected 2231 ...
ATCGGTTGACTTAATGTCTCTGTGGAATGCTGTGTGTTCTGTTCTTCTGTGTTCTTCTGTGAGAGAAAAAAGGTCATCATTGAGAGACAGAATACTAACTATATAAACAGAGAATGTCAAGATATTTTACAGAGAGCTTCCTTCTCTTTTCAAGAAGGGGCTGTGCTTGAGGCAAGAAGAGGCCCTTCTACGTTTAAGAACATGCCTGTCAACGTTCAAGAAGGGCGTCTTCTCGATGCAAGAAGGGTATGTTCTTAAACGCAGTATGTAATAAGCTGAATACTTGTGGGTTATGAGTTCGGTGGAGAGAGGTGCTTAACCCTTGTTCGGAGGGAGTGTTACTCGATGAGATGTAAAGATGTTTTACGACTTTGTTAATCCTCCGAAGGGAAAGAAAGCAGCCGAGGGAATGGCGAATATATCGTCATCTTTACTTATTCACAACGCATCCCCACGCTCGTAAACGCTATCTCCGCCTATTTGTGTTAGTCTTAATTCCAATCGCATGGAGGGTTTGAACGCTAAAAGGAGAGGGCGAATTGTTAGACAATCAGACGTGAGGGATGAGTAAGGATAGTCTGATGAATGAAAATAGACTATGTGTGCGGTAGTAGAAGACAGGGGCCAGTCTGCGACAGTTAGACTACAGTAGCTTATTAGGATTGCGTAGTTCGTCGACTAATAAGTCAACGTCTGTGCGTGGGTTATGCTTATCATAATCCGTACGAGAGCCATAGCTTTGTCGGAGTAGCTTTGCTCTTTTTCCCGCTTTCAGCTCATCTCCATGCTCACAGATGAGCGTATAGAAATCTTTAGACGCCTTGTCGTAAACAAAATCTTTGTTTTTAGAGATCTTTCTCACACATTTCTCTATCATATCTATATATTGCTTACGCGGTAAAGCAGCCTTGATGTCTTGGAAGTGCAGGCAATACCATAGTTCGAAAGACTCATTACTCCATGCGCACATCATACCTTTCTTTTTGGCTTCCGATATCGCTTGATTGAGATCTTTGAAGTCATCTTTGTCAAAGACGAGCCATACACGGTCGAAAGGAACTTGTCGGCTCTTTTCTAAGTCGACCCGAATTTTCCAAGCCTCAGCCACCAATTGGCAAGTACCCTTTGCACAACCTTTGATGACAGGATCCACTGTTCGAACCTCAGACCAGCGGTCTTTGACAAAAGCCTTGAAGTAGTTTGGCTCTGTTTCAGTCCCTTCGCAAACTATCAGAAACCTCACGTACTCGTTTCTCGTACCCTGTCTGCGTCGTCCACCGGCTAAGGCTTTATGGTTTTTCATACTTGTTCTCATGGGTGTTTGTATTAGTCTATTTGATAAAAGGTATGGCACCGTATCGTCCATTGATATAGTCATTTTCAATGTCACGGTCGTTACGGACTTTGAAGTCGAGTAGTGAGTATAGGTCGCTGGCCTCTGTTGGGTCCTTCTCAGTGAACCACACTTGGTCTCTGCGTAGATATTTCGTGTCAAGCAGGTGTGTGTCATGTGTGGTAAAGACGAGCTGTGCGCCATGAGGGTTGGTCTCTTTGTCCATGAAGAGACGTACGATGGCACGTGTCATCATCGGATGGAGCTTAGAGTCAAGTTCGTCTACAAAGAGCACTTTACCGCCAAGGAGCGTGTCAAAGATAGGTCCAGAGAGTGTGATAACTTTGTTCGTACCATTCGACTCCTTGTCGTCTGCGTCGAATCTCACAGTGTTGATAACCTTCCCTTCAGCGTCATATACGTTATGAGTCGTCAGTGTTTCGATGACCTTAGCATTATTGAATTTATCGTTGGAGATGATGGGTAATGTTGCTAACGTCTCTTTTAAGTCATTAGGAATATCCCTTTCTTCAATCTCAATGTTCGTAAAACCTAAGTCTAACCGCCTAAAGAAATCGATTGCCTCATCGCATCCTCGTAGATGCTTCTTAAGCATGTCGATCATAAGACGCTCATATCCATCATCTTTAAGACCCGAGATAGCATTATAATCCCTAAGGTGCTTGATGAGCTTTTGGGCTATTCTACCGTTTAGTTGGGCGACGAGCGAGAGGAAGAGACGGTTTTCTGTGGTAGAGCTCTCTTTCCCCTTGCCCTCAGAGAAATAAGTAGCCGACACAGAGAAGGTCTGCCGCTCTCTGCGGAAGAGGTAGTGCTCCTTGGCGCCGGGTCCTATTTTCTTCTCATAGAGCCACTCGCTAATAATCGTATTCTTCGTGTATTCGAATCCATAGCGATAGACAGCACCCTCGAACAAACACTGAATTTCAAAGGTCGTCGGCTCGTCCTTTGAACAATCATCAAGCAAGAAGGGGTCGTAAACAAGGTCTTCACCAGGGTTTAACTTGATGTTCTTGTCCACAATATTCCTAAACAAGCCCAGTGCCATGATGACGTTTGTCTTCCCACTGGAGTTTGCTCCATAGAGTACTGCCGTTGGTAAGAGTCGAAAACCATCTCTTTCGATGATAGAATCAGATAGTTCTTTAATCTGAACAGCCTCCATACGTAGACTTTTCACAGCCCGAAAGGAACGGAAATTACCAAAACTAAAATTAATCAACATAAGCTTTTATGATGTTCGTTACGGTTACAAAGATAGTAAATAATAATGTGTTTTGGTATAATTTGCGAGATATTTTCTCAAAAAAGAGCATGTTTTTGTTTTTTAGAAGGGGCTTAGACGGTATTTATGAGTGGTTTGGCAGTATGATAATAGAATAGGTGAAAGAATTGTTTGGGTGGTTTATTAGGGCTTATGTTAGCCCTTTCAGTCATACTTTCTATCTCTTTGACTGTCCTTCCCTCTGTCCTGTTTCCCCTTATTTGCGTGTCACTTATCGAGCACACAAAGCCATTTATTTGCAGACAGAGTGCTTTACAGTGTATTATTTACATAATATCCTTTCATTCATGTGGGATATTTGTTTTTTTTTATTAACTTTGCCTTCGATGGAAGAAGGGTAAGGTTTGCGTTCTGAGTCACGACCTTATAGCGTACTGAGCAGTGTCGATGTGACGTGTAAGCAGTGTCGATGTAGCATGTAAGCAGAGTCGATGTAGCATGCAAGCAGTGTCGATGTGGCGTGTAAGCAGTGTCGATGAGGCGGGCTAAGGAGTATGGTCACGATAGGGCGCAAGAGCAATCTGATAAAGTATAACACCTAACTATTATGCATAAACAATTTTTATTCGGTTTATTATTATCGTCATTAATGGCTGCACCTGTGCATGCTGACGACCACCCAACAGGTGGTTATCTCTTCGGACAGGCGGCAGCACCAACTGGTAATGAGTGGCAGGCTCCGGGCGAGTTAGGCTATAACAAGTTGCCAGCACGTGCGTTATTCTCCTCTTTCTCATCGGTCGATGAGGCGAGGAAGGTATTGCCTGAGTATGCAAAAGACTATCTCTCGCTTGACGGAGAGTGGCGTTTTCACTTCTCAAAGAACCCTGATGAGCGTCCAAAAGACTTCTTCACAAGGGGCTACGATGATAGTCGGTGGGACCGTCTGCAGGTGCCTGTAAGTTGGAATATGGCGGGTATTCAGAAGGACGGTACGCTGAAGTACGGTGTACCTATCTATGTTAATCAGTGGGTTATATTCAAGTATAACATCGAGCCGGGCGACTGGAAGAAGGGAGTTATGCGTGAACCGCCTAAGAACTACACCACTTACGAATACCGAAACGAGGTTGGCTCGTTCAGAAGGAGCTTTGACATCCCTGCTACATGGGATGGTAAGGAGGTCTATCTGAACTTTGATGGTGTCGACTCGTTCTTCTATTTGTGGATTAACGGCCGTTATGTTGGTTTCTCAAAGAACTCACGTAACACGGCGCGGTTCGATATCAGCCCTTATATCAACAAGGGTAAGAACGAGATAGCAGTTGAGGTTTATCGCTCATCAGACGGTAGCTTCCTCGAAGCACAGGACATGTTCCGCCTTCCAGGTATCTTCCGTAATGTCAGCGTGACGGCTACTCCGAAGGTACATGTTGCCGACGTGAAGGCTATCCCTGCATATACTGACGGCAAGGGAACCGTTAACCTCAACACAACACTACAGAACCTTACAGCGAAGACAGCCAAGGACTTGCATATACGATGGAGTCTTTATAAGAACAGACTCTTTGCGGATGACAACGAGTTGGTGGTTACCTTTGAGGATGCTAAGGCTAAAACGACTTGTAACAGCAAGGGTCAAGCTGCTATCCGACAGACTTTAACGGTCGACAACGTGGCTGCCTGGACCGCAGAAGCGCCTAACGTGTATGTTGTCGTGGGTGAACTGATGCAAGGAAAGAAAGTTCTTGAGACGATAAGTTTCCAAACTGGATTCCGAACAGTGGAGATTAAGGATACACCAGCAAGTCAGGACGAGTTCGGACTGGCTGGAAGATACTATTACATCAATGGTAAGCCCGTCAAACTAAAGGGTGTTAACCGCCATGATACGAACCCATTAACGGGTAAGGTCATCTCTCGTGAGCAGATGGAACATGAGATTATGCTGATGAAACGGGCTAATATCAACCACATCCGTACCTCGCATTATCCTAATGACCCTTATTTCTACTATCTCTGTAATAAGTATGGTATCTACTTAGAGAGCGAGGCCAACATCGAAAGCCACGAATACTTCTATGGTAAGGCATCGTTGTCTCATGTGCCAGAGTTCCAAGCGGCGCATGTAGACCGTGTAATGACTATGGCGCATCAGTTGGTTAACAATCCTTCAATCGTTATCTGGAGCTTGGGCAATGAGGCTGGTCCTGGTCATAACTTCGTTGTTGCCTACGACTCTCTGAAGGCTTACGACGCATCAAGACCAGTACAGTATGAGCGCAACAACGACATTGTCGACATGGGTTCTAACCAGTATCCAAGTATCGCATGGACCCGTGATGCGGTAAAGGGAAGGATGGGCATTAAGTATCCTTTCCATATCTCTGAGTACGCTCACTCGATGGGTAACGCTGTAGGCAACCTCGTTGACTACTGGGAAGCGATGGAGTCTACGAACTTCTTCATGGGTGGTGCCATCTGGGATTGGATTGATCAGAGTATGTATAACTACACGAAAGAGGGCAAGAGATACCTTGCCTACGGTGGTGACTTTGGTGATACGCCTAACGACGGACAGTTTGTTATGAACGGTATCATCTTCGGTGACGAGCAGCCTAAACCACAGTATTATGAGGTGAAGAAGGTCTATCAGTATATTGGTACCACTTGGAAGGATGCTAAGACGGCCACATTGGATGTGTTCAATAAGAACTACTACACGGATGACCTCAGTGGTTATGCTATGTCTTACGTGCTGACTGCCGACGGAGTAGCCGTTAAGAAGGGCGAAATTGAGTTGGGTAGCGTACCTGCAAGGACGCATAAAGCAATCACTATCACTGGTCTCAACGAGGGTCTCGACCCTAATAAGGAGTATCTCCTACACATTGTCTATCGTCTTAAAGAGGATATGCCTTGGGCGAAGGCGGGCTATATTCAGGCCGAGGAGCAGCTGCCTGTGCAGGTTGCAGCAGCTCGCCCAGCTATCGCAGCGGCTGGTAAGGTGAATATGTCGGCCGTGAAAGACAATAAGATAGTGCTCTCTGGCAAAGCCTTCACAACCACATTCGACCTCACGAAGGGTACGATCTATAACCTTCAGTACGATGGTAAGACCATCATCCCAGACGGTTGTGGACCAGAGTTGAACGCCTTCCGTGCATGGGTCAACAATGATAACTGGGCTTACGAAGGATGGTATGCGAACGGATTGAATAATCTTCAGCACAAGTGTACGAGCTATACTACCCACGCAAATGCCGACGGCTCTGTCTCTGTTGTGTGCAACGTAGAGTCGCAAGCACCCTATAGTTATCGACTTGAGGGCGGTAATGCCAACTGGAAGAAGCTCATCGAAAACAAAGAAAAACCTTTCGGTAAGGACGACTTCCGCTTTACGACGCAGGTTGTCTACACCATCTTCCCTGATGGAAGTATTGAGAGTGAGAGCGCAATCACCAGCAATAAGCCTAATCTGACGCTCGCTAAGCTCGGTTATACGGTACGTCTTCCAAAGGCACTCAGACTGTTGAATTACTATGGACGTGGTACGGTCGATAACTATCCAGACCGTAAGACGGGTCAGATGATTGGTATCTATGAGCAGCAGGACGTGGAGGATGAGTTTGTGGCATTCCCTAAACCACAAGACACGGGTAACCATCAGGACACTCGTTGGCTCTCGCTCGCTGGCAATGGTGGACAGGATGCGCTCTATGGGGCCCTCTTCGTGGCCAAAGACAAGATGAGTTTCTCTGCCCTTCCATGGTCGGATAACACCATCGCGATGGCTAACCACCCTCACGAACTGCCTCAGAGTGATTACACTTACCTACACCTCGACATGGCTATCACGGGTCTTGGTGGTAACAGCTGTGGGCAGGGTGGACCGTTACAGCGCGACCGTGTGATGGCAACGCCACATACCTTCGGTTACATGATACGTCCAATGAACTCTGTTGAGACCAATGACCTCGTTAGCAATGCGAACGTTAGTCTGAACGGCGCTACGCCACTTACCATCGTACGTGACGCTGAGGGCAATGTGACAATCAATGCGAATGGAGCGAAAGGCGACATCTTCTACCGTCTCAATGGCAGTAAGAAGGCCGTGAAATACACTGGTCCTGTCAGCCTGCGCGAGGGTGGAACGATCTCAGCATGGACCAAGGAGAACGACTGGCTCGTGGCTTCTCAATCCTTCTCACGCATCGAGAGCATCCCACTATCGGTTGTCTTCGCATCAAGTCAGGAGAGTGGTGAGGGCGACGCAAGCCACCTCACCGATGGCGACCCAAGTACTTATTGGCACACCATGTATTCTGTTACGGTAGCGAACCACCCTCACTGGGTTGATTTCGACTGTGGTGGGGTGAAGACAATCAAGGGTTTCACCTATCTGCCACGCCAAGACAGCAATAATGGTAACATCAAGAAGTATAGCATCCAAGTAAGTAATGACGGCAAGACATGGGGCAAAGCCGTTGCTGAAGGTGAGTTTGAGAACAACAGAAAGGAAAAGACCGTCCTCCTCACCACCCCTGTCAAGGCCCGCTTCGTACGTCTGACAGCCCTCAGCGAACAGTCAGGACAGGACTTCGCAACGGGTGCTGAGTTCAAAGTATTGGAGAAGTAAGGGGCTTCCTATTCGTTGTAGGGCATGCCAGTAATTGTCATCTCTACTTTTGATAGGGCTTTATAGAATGAAAAAGGAGTGAAAGATACGATGTTATCTTTCACTCCTTTTCGTTTTGCCAAAGCCTGTCATGTTGATAAAGATTATGTTTTACGTCATCTGAACGATTGTCCTATAGATAGTGAAACGTTCTTCTCACACCAAGTGATGAGCATTGAGATGAGTGGACAGAGTTCTCTCCCAATGTTTGAGAGGGCGTATCGGTTCCCACTTTCAACGACAATCTTATCTTCCTTCAAGACCGTTAACGAAGCAGAAAGAGCGTCTTCTGGGAAGTAACTACTTAACTCCTCGTAGCTTGCCCAGCCTCTCTTACCAAGCGTTTGGATAAGGCAAAGCATGTCCGCAACGCATATCCGTGAGAGAATATTACGTATCGGACACGTTGGAAACAGCGGGTCTATTACCATTTCAGTTCTTCATTCAGTATCACACCATCACCTACTGGTGAGTCGTCCTTGCCAAAGCTGTTTGCTCTATACTGAATACAAAGCATTAACATCTCGTCATTTCCCGTATTCTTCAACGCACGTTTGCCCTCTGGAGCAACACGAACAATACTGCCTTCTGTCACTGGGAAGACCTCACCATCTACCTGATACTCACCCTGACCACGGAGGATAAAGTAAAGTTCCTCGTGTGTCTTGTGGCTGTGAAGGAAGCCGCTATCCTGCCCAGGAACAAGGGTTTGGAATGAAAGCTCACTCCCTGTTGCTTGTAATGCCTGCCCAACGAATACCTTACCAGGAATTTCGATGTCTCCAAAAGGGAGTACATAATCCTTGATATCACTAAGTTTACCAACGTTAACTGCTGTGAAGTTCTTGCCGCTCTGAATTGTTTCAACTGTATTCATAATCCTTTTTTGTTTTATTGTTTTGTTTGTTTTGATGTTGCAAAGGTATTGATCTTCAAGCGATTCTACAAGTAGGCACGTAAATGTCAGTCGGTTACGTCGAGGTAAGTAATGCTGAAAATAAGGTGGTTGAAGGGTGGGTGTTTTACATAGTTTAACATCATTAAGATGCGAACCTTAGCTTTTAATAGTTACTTTTGTATACTAATATGTCCAAAAGAGTTTATGAGTATGAATAGAAATGAGGTCAGAGATGCCCTTTACCCAAACTGTCCTGTTCGGAATGTACTGTCGAGAATAGGAGACAAGTGGTCGATGTTGGTGCTTTTCACGTTGGAAAACAACTGTTGCCAACGCTTTAAGGAGCTGCAACGCAATATACCAGACATCTCTCAAAAGATGTTGACGACAACACTAAAGATGCTGGAGGGCGATGGACTCATCCATCGTGAAGTGTTCCCAGAGGTGCCGCCTCGTGTCGAGTACTCGCTTACAGAGAAGGGGAAAAGTCTTCTGCCGCTTATTGACAACCTCCTTTCATGGGCGAGCGAGAACATGGATGATATCATTGAGTCGAGAAGACAGTATCTGTTGAAGTAGGGTCATCGTTGGTTTTAATGGTAGATAGTTTTACAGGTAGAGTCTTGTAATGTAAAATTATTTCCTCACCTCGATTATTGCTAAGGCTTGACAGTGTGCAAGACAAGGCCCTTCAGCGTTCAAGAACATGCCTTTCTTGCCCCTTGAAGAGGCCCTTCTTCACCCTTGAACATGCCTTTCTCCTTTCGTGCCTGTATCTGTTTGATATCGTGTTAGTTGCGGTGTCTTCCTTTGCTTATGTCGCTCTCTTTTCGTGATGGCTTCTGCGTGTGTTCTTGTTAAGTTTTTTCATTGATGGAAAAGAGTTTTTGGGTATTTCATCTCTCACAGATTTTCACAGATGAACAGAAGCCTTTCTGCGAACAGGGGGAACCCACAAACGTCTGCAAGCAGACGACAGATATCACAGAACGTTATAGCTATATATCACAGAACGTTACACCCATCATTAGCTGAAATGCTCTGTGTTATCGGTTGACTTAATGTCTCTGTGCACCTTTGTGTATTCTGTTCTTCTGTGTAGTTCTGTGAGAAAAGAATAAATAGAGAACACGGAGATACGTACTGGCCCCTCCCCCGTCCCCTCCCCCGAAGGGAAGGGGCGTGATCACCGAGATACCCCTATGGACTGGATGTAAGCAGCTTTTTGCTTCTTATTAGTTTCTATATTAGCTGTAATGCTCTGTGATCTCTGTATGCCGACGGCTTTCTGTGGGCTCGAAACGTGCGCCAAAAAGGTTCCGTTAGATCTGTGAGTTCTGTGAGAGAAAATACTTCCCAACGACTCTCAAGCGGCTTTTCTCTTACAGTGGATACGTTCTATTTCTCACAGATTTACACAGATGAACAGAACGCATAAACTTTCACAGAGACATTAAGTCAACCGATAACACAGAACCTTACAGCCATCTTTAGCTGAAACGCTCTGTGATCTCTGTATGCCGAAGGCCTTCTGTGGGCTCGAAACTGTGCGCAAAAATGCTCTGTTAACTCTGTGCGCTCTGTGAGAGAAAGAAATACCCTCTGTAAGAGAAAAGAATCACCTCTGTGAGAGAAGAGAATCACCTCTGTGAGAGAAAAATATATCCTTTGTTAGAGATATAACTTTTAAGCTCGTTACCTTATCAATTTGTTACCACGTAGCGAAGCCTGTTTATCTGTTACCCTGTCTACTTGTCCACTTACGACAAAATCTGTTTACCTGTTACCCTGTCTACTTATCAGCAAAAGACATACCCTGTCTACCCGTTAACTCGTCTACTCGTTAACTTACAAAAACCCCCTGTTTATCTGTTACCCTGTCTTCTTTTCAGCAGAAGACATACCCTGTCTACCCGTTAACTCGTCAACTTGCTAACAGTTCCACTCGTTTACTCGTCCACTGACAACGCTATTTCGCCTGACCCAAAGCATCGGTGATGGTGTTCATCATAGACAACACAGAACTGTCCAGGGGCCACCCCATGGATGTTTTCGGCAGAGTGAATCAAACACCTACCGTCCGACAACTGTTCAACAGTTGCTGGATGGTACTCAGGTGTATGGCGAATCTTGAAGGTAATCTTCTCAGGTAAGGTTGTAATACCTTCTGTTAAGAAGTGGAAGTCATGGAGCGGGAAATCTTTTTTATAGGCTGTAGCAGGGTCGTAACCATGACTTACATATAGGATATTTTTAGTTACATCTTTCTTAATAACAAACCAAGGGCCACCGCCAAGACCGAGCCCTTTACGTTGCCCGATGGTATGGAACCATAGTCCCTTGTGTTCGCCTATCTTCTTTCCCGTCTCAAGTTCGATGACGTCGCCTATTTGTTCGCCTAAATAACGACGTACATACTCGTTATAATCGATGTTTCCAAGGAAGCAGATACCCTGCGAATCCTTGCGATGGGCATTGATGAGATTCTCTCGCTCGGCAATCTCTCGCACCTCATTCTTCTCGTAGTGGCCAATAGGGAAGATTGCTTTCTTCAGCTGCCAGTCGTAAATCTGTGCCAAGAAATCGGTCTGGTCTTTCACTGGATCAGGACTTGTTGTGAGCCACTTACGCCCATCAATCCACTCAGTCTGTGCATAATGGCCCGTTGCGATGAGGTCATAGTCATGTCCCATCTTCTCATCAAAGGCCCCAAACTTTATCAGTCGGTTGCACATAACGTCTGGGTTTGGTGTAAAGCCAGCCTTCACCTTCTCCATAGTGTAGCGTGTCACCTGGTCCCAATACTCCTTATGACAGTCGATGACCTCCAACTTACAGCCAAAGCGACGTGCCACAAGCGTGGCCATTTCAAGGTCTTCTTCTGAGTTGCAGTCCCAGTCCTCTTTCTCTTCTGGTCCTATCTTTATGTAGAAACAGTCGGGATGTAGTCCTAAGCGTGCAAACTCATAGACCACAACAGAGCTGTCGACGCCTCCAGAAAGGAGAACGGCAATACGCTTACCTTCGAGTTCCTGAATATCCATCTTTACTTTCTTCCCTTCTTGCTTATACTTTTTCTTTTACTTTCTCATCGGCCACTTTCTTCTTGTGTGCCACCTTCATTCTATCAAATCCCATGCCATAGACACCGTTGACAGCACCTTGTGAAACAAAGGCGTTAGGGTCTATCTCGTCAATCACTTGATAGATAGAGTGGGCTTCAGACCGTCGTGCGATGACAAAGAGCATTCCCACCTTCTTACCCGTGTAGAATCCGCGTGCTTCAATGACCGTACAACCACGGTCGACATCGTTGTTTATGGCAGAACCTATCTCTCCCCAATGGTCAGAGATGACAAAGAACTGCACCGAGCCACGCATACCGTTGATAAGATAGTCTACCACATAGGTCATCACAAAGAGGACAATATAACCATAGATAACCTTCTCCCAGTTCTCTAACACAAGATAACTGGAGGTGATGATACAAAGGTCACATGCTAAGATGACACGTCCGAGCGATATATCTCGGTACTTATGAATCATTGCGGCAATAACATCTGAACCACCCGAACTGGCATTATACTGCAGAGCAATGCTCACTCCGACCCCTAAGAGCACACCACCTACGACGCAGGCAAGGAATGGCTCGTCAGAGAACAAGGGATGGCCAGCGAAGGCCTCACGCAATACTGATGTCGAGAAGGCAAAGACCAATACGGCAAAGATTGTCCTTACACAGAACTTCCAACCCAATATCTTTAACGCGACAAAGAGCAGTATGCCATTAATAATAAGGTAGGTGTACTGCACTGGGATGTTGAAACCCCACTGAATGACAGACGCAATACCCGCAATACCACCTATTGTGATGTGGTGGGGCAACAGAAAAGCACACCAGCCGAAACTCCCAATGAGCATAGCTAACGCAATCATCAGGAACTCGCGTACATCTCTTAACTTATTCTTTCTTTTTCTTACCATGTGTTTGTCAACCATTAGCTTTGTGCAAAGTTAGTGAAAATATTGTGAATGTCAAGTGAATAGCAAAACTTTTATGGGATAATAGGGCAACTTTCAGATGTTTTTATTATTTTTGCGGTTGGTAATAATCCTAATATACTATGGTTGATATCTTTTCTGCTGACGGATGGTTGAATAAGAGCATCGTGTCAATCAATGATTTTACATGGTCGTATATTCTTGTTGCGGCACTTATTCTCTGTGCGTTATGGTTTACGTTTCGTACGCATTTCGTGCAGTTTCGTATGGTAGGTGAGATGGTTCGCCTATTGGGTGAATCGACAGGTACACATGATAAAGGGGAGAAGCATGTATCTTCCTTTCAAGCCTTTGCAGTCTCTATTGCGTCCCGTGTGGGTACAGGAAACCTTGCTGGTGTGGCGAGTGCCATAGCGATTGGAGGTCCAGGGGCAGTCTTCTGGATGTGGGTCATCGCTCTCCTTGGGTCGGCGACAGCCTTTATCGAGTCAACGCTGGCCCAACTGTATAAGCGTCGCCATGCCGACTCGTTCATTGGAGGGCCCGCCTATTACATCCTTCATGGTATGCATTGCAAATGGATGTCGAAACTCTTTGCCATCCTGATAACGATGACTTTCTGTATGGCTTATATCTCCATACAAAGCAATACGATATGTGGTGCAATGCAGAAGGCCTTTTCTATCAATCCCACATGGATGGGTGTTGCCCTTGCAGTACTCTCTTTGGTCATCGTCTTCGGTGGTATTCAGCGCATTGCGAAGGTCAGTAGTGTCCTCGTTCCATTGATGGCAGTGGGCTATGTCGTCCTTGCCTTGGTGGTTATCGTTATGAATATTCAACTCATTCCACACGTCTTCCGCCTTATTATTGAGAATGCTTTTGGCTTCGGACAGATAGCGGGAGGCAGCTTAGGAGCCACGATGATGAATGGAATAAAGCGTGGACTGTTTAGTAATGAGGCTGGTGAGGGATCGGCACCGAACATTGCTGCAACCGCATCAACGACCCATCCCGTCAAACAAGGACTTATTCAGTCGCTCGGAGTGTTCACTGATACGCTGCTCGTTTGTAGTTGTACGGCTTTTATTATTATCATTAGCGGACTTTATACAGACGGTTCAGCGTCAGGTATTATGCTTACACAGAATGCCTTAGAGCATGAGGTAGGCTCGAGTGGACCGATATTTGTTGCTATCGCCATCTTCTTCTTTGCGTTTAGTAGTATTATTGGAAACTATTATTATGGTGAGGCTAACGTGCGCTTCCTCACCCAGCGTCCTTCAGCCATCCTCGTTCTGCGTATCATAACAGGCGGTTTGATGGTGATGTTTGGTGCTATCGCCAGTCTTGACCTTGTATGGAGTATTGGTGACTTCTTTATGGCGCTCGTCACAATATGCAATCTTATAGCCATCATCACACTTGGTAAATATGCCTTCCGCCTACTCGATGACTATCGACAACAGAAGCGGGCAGGTGTGAAGAGTCCTGTCTTCAAACGCGAGACGATGCCAGATATCGAAAAAGATATTGAATGTTGGTAGGAGGGAAGGGGCTTACTTGTGCTGGTGGTAAGCTCTTTTCCTTTTTTAGAGTTATGCTGCGTGAGGCTTCTGTTGGTTGTAACGCTCTGTGATATCGGTTGACTTAATGTCTCTGTGGGCCTTTGTGTGTTCTGTTCATCTGTGTCCTTCTGTGAGAAAAAGAACGCACCCTCCATGTGAGAAAGAACGCTTGAGATTCGCTGGGGATTTTTTTCTCTCACAGAGCGCACAGAGTTCACGGAGCTTTTTGGCGCACATTTCGAGCTCACAGAACGCCTTCGGCATACAGATATCACAGAGCGTTACTGCCAATGAAGATACCAATAAGGAGGCAAAAGCAGCCTACATCCACCTCACATGGGTATCTCGGTGATTACTCCCCTTCCCTTCGGGGGAGGGGTCGGGGGAGGGGCCAACTGGTAGTTAGTATGTGAGGTTACCTCTATTAGCCTGCTACTGATAGAATATAAGGCTTGTTTTACCTACGCGCCTCCTGCCTGTGAGCACAATAAAGCGGGAATAATCGTTGTATGCCTGAGCCTGTAAATCCCTAAGAACGGTCATCTCGCGTACTCTATCATAGAACTTCTTCATAAAATGTTATGGCTATAAATTTTACGGATATAACTTTTCAATCGCAAAGATAAGTAAATTATTGAATATAACAAACCTCTAAGAGGATAATATGGTTCAGCCATTTATATGTTTCTTTAGGTCTATATTTTTCCTCGAAGACTTAATGTATAGGTTACTACGAATTACGCTAATGCCCCGAATATGGGCTTATACGTTTTACTACGAATTACGCTAATGCCCCGAATTGAGGCTTATACGTTTTACTACGAATTACGCTAATGCCCCGAATACGGGCTTATACGTTTTACTACGAATTACGCTAATGCTACGAAATGTGGCTGTATATAGCACGTACACTTACAAGATAGAGGTGCACAGTATGATAGAAAGATATAATTTATGACCCCAGAGGCTAAATAGCGGTCTGGCGAAACAAATAAAATAGAAGCAGATCAAAGGTTTAGTAAATATTAAAGTAATATAAAAAAATCCCCTCCAAATCTTCCATTATAAGGAAAGTATTGTGTACCTTTGTGTGTATAAATCTATAAGTGTTACACTCAGATCATCCTTATATGGTGATATATAATGGAGATATATGGGCATAATTATATTGCACCCCTCCATGTCCCTTATTTTGATAAGAGCAAGTATAGCACTGATTCTAACTTCGACTAATAATGTTATTCTTTTATTATCTCTAACAGTTCTAAGATGTTTATATGAGTTATACGCTTTGAAGAACGTGTCAATCCAGGATAGAAATGAATGCTAAAATAAGATTTAGAAATGGCAACTTGGGAGCATACTGATATTGTAATTGATGGAAAAACGGTGAAGGCACAGGCTCCCATTATCATATCTGCGAGTAGAAGTACGGATATTCCAGCTTTCTATGCAGAATGGTTCTTCGACCGATTAGAGAAGGGATATTCCGCATGGACTAACCCTTTTAATGGTGTTAAGTCGTATGTTTCTTACGAGAATACACGCTTTATTGTGTTCTGGTCGAAGAATCCACGCCCTTTATTGCCATACTTGCATATATTGAAGGAGCGTAATATTAAATGTTACATTCAATATACACTGAATGATTATGAAGGCAATCAGTTAGAGAAAGTTCCCCCTCTCTCCACCCGTATTGAGACCTTTAAGTTATTAGTTAAGGAATTAGGAGTTGGGAGTATTGTTTGGAGATTCGACCCAATGATTCTAACAGATGATATTTCCATAGAGACCTTACTTGATAAAGTAAAAGGTATAGGTGACTCTTTAATGGGTTATACAGAGAAGCTTGTGTTCTCTTATGCAGACATTGCGACCTACAAAAAAGTTAAATACAACTTAGAGAAAAGCGGTGTTCCCTATCATGAGTGGACCGTGGAGCAGATGCAGGAGTTTGCTGCAAAACTCTCCGAAATGAATAGAGAGCGTGGATGGAACTATCAGCTGGCAACCTGCAGTGAGAAGATCGATATTGAGAAATATGGTATTCTCCATAACCGTTGTATTGATGCAGACCTCATAACTCGCTTAGCATGGGACGATAAAAGGCTGATGGACTTTATGAAGGTAAAGGTTAAGCCAATGCCTTCCCCCTCCTTGTTTGACAATGCTGACGATTTGCTTCCTGAAGGAGCCATTCGTCTTCCTCATAATCAATACTTTATTAGTGTGCATAAGAAAGATTCTGGTCAAAGGGCTTTATGCGGTTGTATGGCAGCAAAGGATATCGGTGAGTATAACACTTGTCCACATCTTTGTGAATATTGTTATGCCAATACAACCAAGGAACGTGCTATAGAAAACTGGAAGCGACATCAACAAAATAGGAACGCAGATACAATTACAGGTAAATAATTATGTCCGACTTTATACGATTGTTTAAGGAAAAAGGTAATTTATCATTCATAGGAATGAGAGAAGCTGCGGAGTCTCTCCTTCCTGTGGAGCGGGTTGAACGTGACAAACTTTACCACGATTTAGACAGGGGTAAAGGGATTTTGGACGATGAGGCCCACCTGAATATGTATTTGCATAGCTTTGGAAAGATGCACAAAGCTAAGCTTGATGTTGCATTTGATGCTATACCCAATTTTGTGCAATTACTATCAGAAGACTTTGAAATCTACGACTGGGGTTGTGGGCAAGGTACGGCAACTATATGTCTTTTAGATTTTCTATCTTCTTGTAAGATTACACCAAAGTTATTGAACATTAATCTGATAGAGCCATCTAAGGCTGCTGTTAAACGTGCATCAGACGTTATAGCTTGTATTAATCCTAATTATACTGTCAAGACCATCACGAAAGATTTTGATAGTCTATGTGTGGATGACTTTGAGAAATCTAATCATAGAAAGATCCATTTATTCAGTAATATCTTGGATGTAGAGGGCTTCGACTTTGCTAAATTCATCCTTCTTTTTCAACAATCGTTTAATGCAGCCAATACATTCATCTGTATTGGTCCCTATTACTCAAACTCCCGAAGGATTAGCGAGTTCATTGCTGCAACTGATCCTGACGAGATGTTTGCGATAATGGACAAGGATAGAGGAGAATGGGTAAACCAATGGACAATCTCTTTGCGTATATTTGATAAGGCATTCGAGCGTGTAGAGGCTATTAGGGATATTAGAAAACGTATTGAGGAGTCCCACAAACAAGATCAGTTCTTTGCGGGTTACGTATTGGATGCTGTAGCCGAAGGATATCAAAATGCTCAAGGCTCTAACGAGACAGAGATTCTTTATCGTTCATTATCCGTATTCGATGTAAAATCAAATATCCAGTTGGGCGTATATGATAAGTGTGATGCTCAATTGGCAGTACTGGCAAATATTGTTTCTCGTGGCCTTCCAACGAAAGCTCCTATATTTGTAGAAGACACGTTCTCAAACTTATTTGGTATTTCACAAAAACCTGTAGAAGGGGCGATACTTAATTATGAATCAACTCATTCTATTTCTTCTCAACAAATCTATGAAGCCTTACACATTATAGACCCACGTTTTAATACTGAATACTATAATGGGGATATGTTGGAAAGTAGCTTTGAAAAAGGCTTCATAGAGCATTCCTTAAAGAATAGTGAAAACGAGTATTTGATACAGGTTCTTGAACCTCATCGTCCTCTTTCGACAATTGTTGACATTCCTGACAGCAACTTTCACAAAGAACAATGTGTGGACTTTGCTATGAATATACCGTATGGCAAGTCTCTTACAGGTTTTATAATAGAGAAAGGTGGTAAGCTCTATCACAGTAATATCTTCCAACGGCATCGTGATGAACAACAGGGCGATGATATTACAACACAAGGCGAGAGGACATACAGCATAAAAGAGTTGAAGGCTAATTCTTTCCTTCACAGTTGGAGAAAAGAGGAATCAACGGGTCGGTATCTGCAGATATTAGAGGCAAATTGCAGAAAAGAATTGTCTGGGACGTGGAATGAAACCCTACAGATTGTGCTTTGTCCGTTGGCAATAGCAAGACTTGAACGAGTCTTAATAGAGGCTTTAATGGCAGGATGTCTTAAGAAAGACGCTACAGAGTGGAATGTTGCTGTTGTAGAACGCGACCTACCTTGTGCGGCGATAGCCGTAGAGGTTTTGCAAGAAAAGATTAGGAATATCTATTCTCTATCAGGGAAGAGCAATCCTTTGCCCAGCATTAATCTTTGTGTTGTCTCTACTGCAGAATTTGCTGAGTCACCCTTACACTTGGAGCAGACGGTTAATTTGGAGATACCCCACAAACATTTTGATGTTTGCGTGGATATCTCTATGTTATTGCGTGATAATATTGATGCCCTTCCACTTACTATCAAGGCTGATGCTGTTTATATCGTTCGTTCTTCTCACTATCAGAAGAGACATCGAACTATCTGTTCTGCAAAGAACATTCAATATCCTCCGTTGGTGGTTAAAGATACTACTGGTAAATATGTTAACATACCAGAACGTGAAAATGTCTTGACTTATTTCCTACGTGACATCTTCCGTAAACCTTCCTTCCGACCAGGCCAGTTGCCGATTATCAGTCATTCTTTGGCAGACAAAACGACTATCGGACTACTTCCTACGGGTGGTGGAAAATCTCTGACTTATCAGATTTCATGTATATTACAACCCGGTGTATCGATTATAGTTGACCCATTAGTATCATTGATGGTCGACCAAGTCAGGGGCTTACGCAGTGTTAGAATAGATGCCTGCGAATGCGTTAACAGCGGTATGAGTAGTAGGGAGAAAGCCGATAAGCTGAATATGTTGCAGCGAGGAGCCGTACTATTTATGTTGCTATCTCCTGAACGGTTTATGATGCCAAACTTCCGAGAAAGTTTAGTTTCTATGACCGAGAAGAACCATGTCTATTTCTCTTATGGTATCATTGACGAGGTGCATTGTGTCTCAGAGTGGGGTCATGACTTCCGCACATCCTATCTTCATTTGGGCAGGAACATGATTAACTTCATGCACACAAAGTCTAAACGCCCGTTGTCTATCATCGGACTTACTGCAACGGCCTCTTTTGATGTGTTAGCCGATGTCGAACGGGAACTTACTTTAGGGGGTAATCTGACAATTGACAGCGAAGCGATTGTCCGACCAGAGAATGACGCACGCCCTGAATTGACTTATCGTATCATAGAGGTAAAAGCAAACTTTGACTCGATAAAAGAAGATGGAAACCCTTATTTACTGAATGCGAATGTTGATGAGTGGAAACTCAGAGATATCGTAGCTGACGCTAAGATAAAAGAGATGTCTGTGCTTCTCGATACCATACCTTCGAAACTTGAGGAAATGAACAGACACAACGCAGAATGTGCGCTGGAGTGTTTCGATAAAGAGAGTTTCTATAATTCCGACGAAGAAAACAAATACCCTTATGCAGGAATCATTTTCTGTCCTCATGCTAAGGGAACCTTTGGAGTAAACGATAATGATTGGGGGACTCGAGCAGGTATCTCTACTGTCCTAAAGTCAAAAAAGGAGAAGTTAAAGATTGGTACTTTTGTGGGGGGTGACAAACCTTCTGGAGATATGGCGTCATTCAATAATAATGACATGAATGTTATGGTAGCCACAAAGGCCTTTGGTATGGGTATTGACAAACCAAACATCCGCTTTACCATTAACGTTAACCATCCTTCGTCCATAGAAAGTTATGTCCAAGAAGCTGGACGTGGGGGGCGCGACAAGAAGAATGCTATTTCTTATATTCTTTACGAACCTACGGAATTTATCCATCTGACCATGGATAAAATAAATGACATCCGCTTCTATATGGGAGAGGATGACCCACTTTGGCTTTGGAATTATAATAATCGATATGTTCTGTCCGATGATTTCACTTCCTTTTGTAAGGAGGCAGGGGGAACGGACGAACAGGTTAAGAAGCTTGTCGACATAATTCATAGGAATGGTTATCTTGAGAATGTTGATAAAGGTATCGACCTGTGGTTCCATAATAATTCATTCAGAGGCTTGTTGAAGGAGAAAGTTATTCTCCATGAACTGACTGATCGCATCTTGAATATAAAGCCAACTTATGTCGTGGAGATTCAAGGGAAGCTACGTGAAATCATGGGTAATGACGACATCTGCTTGAAGGTTAATCTGAAGAAGGATACTATAACTATTTTCTCTAAGGAAGATAGTAAAAAACAGTATGGCTATGTCTTCTTGAATTCGTTGCGTCCGTCCTACAATTATGTTGGGTTTGAAAATGGCGTATGTGTAAACGTTACAAATGCACTTATTAATATTCTTTCAACTTACTCAGACCATTCAGCAATAGGACTTCTCACTCCATTGGAGGGGGGAAGCAACCTAATGGCTGGTATTTACCACGCTATGTCTCAAGCTGACAAAGATGGGTATGTCTATGTAACGGTATCATGGGAAAATCAAATAAAACAATCCCCAGATAGTTTCGACGCAATGTTGAAAGCTGAAATTACAAATATTGCTAAGAAACAAAACTGGAAAGACATAGATGAAAACAGATATGGGGCACTACAAACAAATAAGATAGGGGACTTCAACGATTTGCTTACGCAGATTGCAAAATGTTCCAACGACCCAAGATGGTTATGTTATCATGCTGACAAGGCTACATATCAGAAACTAAAATTTATCTTTTACCAGAAGCGAGACAAAGACGATACCGATAAGGCTATCTATCGACTTTGTTGTATAGGACTGGTGGAGGACGTTACCATTGACTATCTTTCAGAAACCTATGAGCTTAAGATACGTAACCGTTCAGACCAAGAGTTCCGGCAGTGTATGCTCGATTTCTTCATGAAATATTACTCTTCGGAGCAAGCTGAGAAGAAGGTCGCTGAGATTGATAATCAGAATGGACGTAACTACCTCGATAAGTGTTTGGGCTATCTGACGGCTTTTGTCTATACTAACTTGGAGAAGAAACGTTATCGTGCCATTGATGATATGCGTATTGCCTGCGAAGATAGTATCACCGAGAGACATAATAGTGGCAATGATGAATGGCTGAAGGAGTTCATTCATCTGTACTTTAACTCTAAATATGCACGCAAAGGCTACAAGTTTGGAAATAGGCATTATTCGCTTATGGAAGATACTGACGAACAGGGACTGGATGGCTTTGACGTCGTAGAGAAATATATACGGGCCATGACGGAGGATGGATCTGGCAGCGAGGTCGATAATGTCAAACATCTCTATGGTGCAACATTACTTTGCCTGCGTGCTCATCCTGAAAATGCTGCACTGCAGTTGTTGCTTACCTATTGTATCACATTCCTTGGTGCTGGAAACAATGAAACATTAAAATCAACGGCCTATAACAGTTATATAGAAGGGTTTATGACGCTTTACAGAAACATAGGGAATGATATGTGGAGCTTACTTGAAGTGTTCAATAATAAACTCCGTACAAAAGTTCACGATGCTTACATTCAAGACGAAATCTTGGATAAAGGTAAGGACTCTATTATGCTTTTCATTCATGAAGAGACTTTTAATAAGATTACGAAGAAATATTTAAATAAATAACTATGGCATACGACATAAATGTCGCATTAGAGCGACTCGAGAAGAATCTCCAAGACATCAGTTCTGCTAAGCAACAGGTTGAAGACACGGTCAACGCAAGTTCACAACTACAGAACGTTGTCAATAATTATGTTGCATCTATTAATGATGTCCTACAGGAAACATTACGGCTGAAAGAGGAAATCGGTAAGATGGGAAATCAGAAAGTAACAGAAATTAAAGAGGCTGTTACTGCTATCGAGGCCAATTGTAATACCATTATTGCAGAGTTCAAGAAAGATACTTCTGACATACTTGCTGATTTCATTTCGCAGAATAATAAGCTTGCTAAAAGTAGTGAAGTATTAAATACTTTCAAGAAGAGATTAGAACAGTCGATAGATATGTCGTCTGATTTAATTACAAAATTAGAACATACAATAGAAATAACAGCTGCATTAAAGACCAAGCAGGACAAGATTTCTACAGATGTCCTTTCCATCCATAATAGCCTGAAAGAAAGTTCAGAAAGTATTTCCAAGCAGTGTGATCAGCTTTCACAGAGGGTAGATGCCAGTAGGACTATGCTTGCTGATGCTATGAATAAGGAGTTTCGTAGACTCTTTATTCAAACAGAAGATATCAAAAGGAATATAAGTAAAAACGAGATTGCCATAGAGAAATTAGGTAAGCAGATCGCTGACCAGTATGCATCGAACCGTAAGAGTATCCTGATTAATCGCTGGTTAATATTTATTGCTATTCTCGCTCCATTTGCCTTAAAGGTCATCAGATTTATTATTCATAAGTTCTGAGAGTGCTTGCTGTCATCACAGATGCCGCTACTTGTAAACGCATTAGTGCTGTCTGTAATACTCTTCATGATGGGCCCTCACAACAAAAAGCGGCTGCGTCCGAAATACTATTAGTGTTCTGCAGGTAGAAGAAGGGGCCTTTCTGCATTTGAGAACATGCCCTTCATGCATCGAGAAGACGCCCTTCTTGAAGCAAGACAGGCCTGTTCTCGAATTGTATGTGTAATAGTCTGATTTCTTGTGGGTTATATGCTTGAAACGATAGAGTAAAGTACAAATATGCTTACATGAGAAAACGTGACAAAAGAAAGTATGCTAAGGATATGGCCTAAATGGTTGTTAAGATACTTATGTCGTATAAAAAGTATATTAAAACAATGACGACAGATAACGCTACTAAACGTTGCTTGTCATGAAAAAATAACCAAGGTGACAATACACGAAAGTCTATATCGTAGGCAGTTAAGCCTCAAAACAGAAAGGAGCTATTGTAAACGAGAATGGACTTATCTGATAGTATATAGCTTAAGGAAATTGTTTCAAAGAATATTTACATCAGAAATGAGAAAAATCATGTAGCTGATTAACATGAAACTAAGAAATTTTTTTGAAGTTTGTATCACCAGTTCAATGCTTTTATAAAAAGAATACTTAAATTTGCACTTACTTGTTTAATTTGCCGAGTGGTTGTCAATGAAAAGTACAAGGTCTTGGCAAAGAAGAATAAAGAGCTGATAGACGTTCAGTCTACTTTTACTGACTGGCTAAACAACAGTAAGATACGTGCCGACCTGAACCAAAGAATCTTTTTCTGCCTATACGAGAATGGCTATCCTCCGCAGTATAACAAAGAAGTGTTTGAACAGGTAATGGAGCAGGTGGAGAACTTTAAGAGCTGTGGAGGAGAGTAAAGCAAAGGAAATAAGAATTTGAATTTCAATACTAAAGAATTTATATGTCGTCAAATAGATATGCTATCATTCGGTATCAGGCTTTGGATAAATGCTTCCGAAACAAGTATTGCCGTTTCTATATGGAGGATCTTATAGAAGCCTGTAATGAAGCTTTGTATGATTTTCTTGGTCCTAACCACGAGGTGAAACGACGTCAGATTTTTGACGATATACGCTTTATGGAAAGTGAGCAGGGATGGAATATTCCTTTAGAGCGTATTCCAGATGGAAAAAGAGTTTACTATCGTTATTATAAACCTTTCTCTATCAATGAGCGTCCATTGAGCGATGACGAAATGAACGTACTCACACAGGCTGTTTCAACCTTGAACCGCTTTAAAGGTTTACCACAGTTTGAGTGGATAGAAGGTTTGCTTGCAAATCTTGAAGATAAGTTTTATCTTCGGGGGAATGGTGATTACGTAATTGGCTTTGAACAGAATCTTGACTATCTTGCTTCAAAACATTTACACTTCCTTTTTAATGCGATTGTAAACAAGCAAGTAGTACGTGTTGATTATCAGACCTTCAAAGGGAAGAGCCATACGTGGGATATTCATCCTTATTTTATTAAACAGTATAACAACAGGTGGTTCTTATTTGGGCGCAATAATAAATATATGGATGAGGTCGTAACGATACCTCTTGACCGTATTGTCACAGTTGAGAGCAGCAGCCTACCTTATATAGAAAACAAGGATATAGATTTTGATGAGTACTTCGATGATATCATCGGGGTAACTATTCCGAAAGAAGCAAAGAGGGAAAGAGTCGTGTTACGGTTTTCTCCAGAACGTTTCCCGTATGTAGAATCAAAACCTTTGCATGGTTCTATGAAAGTAGTGGATAGGGAAAATGGTCTGGTAGAACTTAATATCATACCTAATAAGGAGTTTGAAGCACTTTTATTTTCTTTTGGAGAAAGCGTAGAAATCATTGAACCTCAATGGATTCGTGAGGTGATAAAAGAAAAGATAGAAAAGCTTTTCAAAATATATTCTACCTGTGCACATGTGGTGCACACGTCCTCTCTACCTTTGCAACGTCATTCAGAGATGGATGAGAATATTGACGTTTAACCAAAACTTTTCGAGACAATGAGACAGGTCGCAACACTTTCAACTGAGGTTCGTAATATAGTAAATAAGTTTAATAAGGCTTTTTATGATCAGGAAAGACAAGGTCAAAGCTTGTTTACTAAAAAAAGTAATGTAGACATCCTTGCGATATCGCTCTATGCGATGCGTGATGGTGCAGATCCAAGGGTTCTCCATATTTTGGAGGAAGGGATTGTGGATTTACATCAGTATTTAGACGATGCAGAGATAAACACTCTGCTTGAGAATTATCATGTAGTTGTGAAAACTCTGTTAGGAACTATGAACACAAATAGCAACAGGGTTATGCTGCCAAAGGAAATAGTAACTCTATGTTCTACGCTTGTATCAAAGTCAGATGACAAGCGGGTATATTTGCCTTATGCAGGCGATGGTAGTTTTCTTGATGCTGTTGCTTCAAATGCAGCGTGTATAGGCTTTGAGCAGAATGAGCATCTGTGGGCGATAGGTCAGATCCTACAACAGAGTAAAGAAACTGCTGGAGCTATTCGTTTGGGTATGCCTGCTGAAGTGCGAGGTAAGTTTGACAGTATCTTCACTTTTCCTCCAATAGGGATAGGAACTCGTGAAGAAAAAGATATTGTTAGCTACTTATCAGACCTTGCTACAAACCATTTGAGTGAGAATGGTAGAATGGCTTGTGTATTACCAGCCTATTCCTGTTATACGATGGGACCATGGTATCAGTTACGGAAAACTATTGTTGCCAATGGTTTGTCAGTCTTGGCAATATTGCTTCCTGAGAGATTATTGTATCCTGCTTCAAATATCGAACTTTGTGTTCTGATTATTGAAAACAATCATCAGGGTAATATCACTTTGGTGAATGCAACAGATAAGCACTTTCTTGCTAATGAGTTTATTGAATATCATAGTCTTAGAAAGGTTTCACTGAAGGCGGATGCTGTAGTTGACACTATCAAATCAGGTGATGAGGCTTTGGTTTGGTATGGCTCAAAAGAATCGTTAAACGAGGAATTGTCCTTTTTACCTGCTCGATATTTGCCGATACTTACTGAAAATCAACCGGCTGCAGGAGAAGTTGTTTTGTTAGTAGGTTCTGTTGTTGAAAGCGTGAAGGGTGAGTTTGCTCTACGAAAGAATAGCAACAGAGTGTTAACTTTCAGTCAATTGAGTGATAATTATCTCACTTGTGACATCAATGTTTCAGACATTCCTACAAAGCAAAACTATGGTGGTCGTGTCATCACAGAAGACTGCTTGGTTGTAGGCTACATTAACGGTGCGATAAAGATTGGCAGAGTGAGCGGTGTATCTGAGTCTAATCCTTTGGCATTAGGACTTAATATGTTTGCATTTAAAATGCGATACGTAGAAGAAGGTTCTGCTTTCCTTGTAGGTAATGAATTAGTTGAGCCTCGTAAGATTAGTTCAATTATCACAGAGGACTATCTACTTAGATGTCTTACTTCTGAAATTGTCCTCAAGCAAGCAAATGCGTTGGCTGTTGGTATTGGTATTAAACGCTTGAGAAGCGAAGATTTCCTTTCATTCAAGATTTATGTACCCAGTCTTGAAGAACAGGACAAGCGTTGCAAGGAAGATGCGGCTACATCTGTGAAAGATGCTGATGCACGTTTGTTGCAGACATACGAGGACTTCCGTAAAGACATGCACATGAAGAAGCATGCCTTAGGGCAGACGTTGTTCAATCTTAATAACTGGTGGAAGTTGCTGAGTACAGCACGTAAGAAAGGTAATGGCGTAGTCTCTGACACAGATGTGTTAGGAGTAACGAAGAAAATGACTGTTGCTGAGATTTTCCAAAATCTTGAGACAACGATGTCAAAGTTGAATACCCAGTTGAGTAAATTTGACACGGGCTATGGTTTAGCAAAGGAAGAATTTGCACTGACAGAGTTTCTTGAGCAATATATTGCTGAGCACCTCAGTCCACTGTTCAACTTTGAGTACAATGCTGACAACCATAGGTTTGGGAACGATTTTATTGAGCCATGGGACGGGGGTAAGTTGGTTGCTTCTAAAGGGGATCCAGTAGAGTATATTACTTTCTCTAAAGATGCTTTAGCAATGGTACTCAATAATATTATCAGCAATGCCTGTACACATGGATTTGCTGGCAGTGAGGGAGTCAACAATAAAATCCGTATGGATATAAAGTCTGATGGCACAAGCTATGTGCTTACTGTTGCTAACAATGGTGCTCCACTCAAAAAGGACTTTACCCAAGATGATGTATTCATCTATGGGCAGACCTCTGGAAACACCAATGAACACTTTGGCATTGGTGGCTACGAGATAAAGAAGCTTATGAAAGAGTTTGATGGTGATGTTGAAATTATTTCGTCTCCAGAAGCAGAGTATACGGTTACTTATAGGCTCATCTTTCATAAGACGAACATACTTCTTACTTTATAGCGTTTAGTTTAGTTTTTAGTTATGATAGATCAAATCAACTACAAAGTTTTATGGGTCGATGATGACGAGAGCATCATCGATGCCTATGCAACTCTCGCAGAAGTTAATTATAACCTTTCTTTAGACGTGGCTCCCGATTGGGAGACGGCTGAAGAAAAGCTGCGTGTGCATTTTAGAGAGTATTCAGCAATTATTTTAGATGCCAACTGTAAGCTGAATAAATCAGACTCAAAGCCAAGTGAATTTTTCTTGGGACAAGCATCCGTACGTCTTTCTCGAATATTTGGAGAGAAACACGAGTTTATTCCTTGGTATATCCTCTCAGCAGGTACAATGAATCAGTTTGATACGGTGTTGGCACTTATCAATACCGAAGAACGCCAGAATATGGAGTTTGTTTGGGGTGAACTTCTGTATAGAAAGGACAGTTTAGGTGAGGATGGACCAGATGCTCTCTTCAAGAGAATTGTGGAAGTCTCAAATGATAAGACAATCAACAAAGTGCTCCTTCGCCACGCTGACGTCTTCAAATACCTTGGGAAAGGAAAACTCATAGATTATGTACAAGCTCGCAACTATATGCTTAAAATGTTAAGTGCATTGTATAATCCAGAGGAAAACCTCAACTTTGAATATGAAGGTAATCCTTTGAGAAAGGTTCTTGAGTATGTTTTCCGAACGGCTTTAGACTATGGATTGATACCAGAAGTATGTAAAAACGACGAAAAGAGTATAAGTCCACAATTGGCAAGCTTATTTATGTCAGGAAGGAATGTTAGGATACCTTCTGACAAATGCAACACTTCTGTCCGATATGGCAAAGAAGAAGACGCACTGGCAATCTTCCCTCAAGAAATTTCCACTATTGTTAAGAATCTTATCCAATTCTCAAATGAAGCTTCTCATACAAGCGAAAAGACAACGGCAAGCTATTTCATCAATTATGCTGACAAGGAAATTTTCTTTGGATATACTCTTTTGTTGTGTAACTTTATCAAGTGGTTTGGTCATTATGTTGAACAACATCCTAATAAAGAAGAAAATCTTTCTTTCCATTGTATCATCACTACCCCTCAGAGCGGTCAGGTAAAAGCTGATAAGAAAGCGGTACAAAGTGTTACAACCAAAAAGAAAGAAGTTCCCACCAAGGAGTCTTTGATAGGTTCAACAGGCTTTGTTATAAATACAGGAAAAGTTGGTCAAGTAAAAGGATGCTGTAAGTTAATGCCCGAAGATAAGCAATTTATGTTCAAAACGATAAGGATTCTTGAGCTAAAAGAGAATGATGGCAGCGATTCTGAACAATATCCATATATTGTAAGTAAACTTGAACTTGCCTAAATGTTCGAGTTCTAAAAGAGTACAGGGGGCAAAGGTCTTTATGGAAATAATAGCTGCCTGGCTCTTTTTTGTAGGGAAAGAGTAGGGCTATTAACTTTAATTTCTCCTGTCTACAATAGTCTACAAAATAATGATGAGAGTATGTATGCAAAGGTCCATACTCTCATCGTTTTAGGCATAAGAGACAATATTTACAGTGTTCCCTTTTACCTATTTATTATGCCAGCTCTCAGAAGATTCTCTATTTGAAAGAGTAGAAGACGACTAATATTGGATGCTTACCTTAAAATTATAGAGTAAAGTACAAATATGCTTACATGAGAAAACGTGACAAAAGAAAGTATGCTAAGGATATGGCCTAAATGGTTGTTAAGATACTTATGTCGTATAAAAAGTATATTAAAACAATGACGACAGATAACGCTACTAAACGTTGCTTGTCATGAAAAAATAACCAAGGTGACAATACACGAAAGTCTATATCGTAGGCAGTTAAGCCTCAAAACAGAAAGGAGCTATTGTAAACGAGAATGGACTTATCTGATAGTATATAGCTTAAGGAAATTGTTTCAAAGAATATTTACATCAGAAATGAGAAAAACATGTAGCTGATTAACATGAAACAAAGAAATTTTTTTTGAAGTTTATATCACCAATTCAATGCTTTTATAAAAAGAATACTTAAATTTGCACTTACTTGTTGAATCTGCCAATAGGGCCTTTGCCTAAAAGTACAATTGAACTATTTGATGACCGGTATGGCATTAAGAATAGGAAAAAAGTGGTTTTTTGTGGATGTATGAAAAGTAATAACATAGTTAACAATAACACCTAAGCTTATCTGTGTGAATAGTGCAACGTAAATCCGAATGAAGCAATCGCCTTGGCAAATTATTAAAAGTACAGGTACAAGCCTTATAACGAAATACAGTGTGATGGAGGTCAATAAAATAGTTGAAGAGTGCTACAATAAGTTACCCTATAAATGGAAAAGCCGTCCTTGGGGGTTGACTGACCATGGAAGAAAAGTTCTTCAAACAGAAACGGAACTTGATGGATATCTTGCTGCCTATGGTGAAATGCATATCGTTAAGTGTAGGGTGGCCTTGCAGAATTTCCCATGTAGGAATGCGAGTGATGAGATTAGAAGCCATAACTTCGAGATTTTTGATTGGGGCTGTGGGCAAGGTATAGCTACTCTCACCCTCCTTGAATTTCTGAGAGAACGCAATCTTCTCGGTCGGTTGAATGCCATTACGCTAATTGAACCCTCTAACATAGCACTTGAAAGGGCGACAAAATGGGTTGCTCAAAATGCAGGACCAGGTGTCAAGGTTAAGGCTGTAGAGAAACTTATCCCTGCTGATATTGAAGGACACATGGATGAGGTCGATTGTTCGTCTGCGGTGAGTATTAATCTTTTCTCCAATATTTTAGACATACGTAGTATCAGTCTTCAGTGGTTAGCTCACAAAACGGCTTCATTAGCCAATGTAAACTACATGATTTGCATTGGACCGAAGTTCTCAAAGAATACTCGTATCCAGGATTTCTGTGGCTACTTTAATCCTTCTTCCTATTTTTCCTGTATTGATTCATATTGTTATGGCTATACGCAGAAGACTAATCATCCCTATGGTTGTGAGACAAAATGTTTTGTACATCATAGGAAGGAGCGACTGAATGATGGCTATGTTGAGATTGCCAGCGATACCAGACAGAGTGATGATTATGAATATTCAGTTGAGTGCCTTAGAGGTATAGTGGAGGACAAAGCACTATATTTCTTTAATAAAGTAAAGAGTGAATGCTCTGCCCTTTTTAATGTTTTTATTCGTCCTTCCATTGGTATTGACACTATTGATGTTCTAATGACGAGTGCAAGTCGTGGCATTGTATTGGTTAATATATGCTACGATATATCCACATTAGAGGATGATTTCAAACACATCGAAAACATTAAGAGTTATATTTTCAACACCCACCTTAAAACAATCAAGGTAGATTCGATTATAAACAAAAGTGTTTATGGCTGCGTTAAAACGGCTCTTTATTTCCCTAATGCGAGTAAAAAGGAAGTTGCAGATAAATTTGAAGATATAAAGAAGGACACTCAAAGTGCTGGTCGTGGCTATGATTTTCTTATCAAATTATTTCCATCAGATAATTTTAGTGATGTCTTTGAAAAGACTCACGCTTACGGTCTGAGACATGATTACATTGAAGAATTGGTCGGGATTATCGTTGGACATTGGCATCCTTATACAGAAGGTGATACTAACTTTCGCCTTACTGACAGACAAAAAAGCATCGTGAGGAGTGATAACAACCGCCTTCGCGTAAAGGGCGTGGCAGGATGTGGCAAAACGCAAACAGTTGCTAATAGAGCTGTTGAAAAACATTTGCAGACAGGAGATAAAGTCTTAATACTGACCTTTAATATATCTTTGATACAATATGTCAGGATGAGAATAAATCAAGTGCCAGCCGATTTCTCTACATCTAAGTTCGAGATAGCAAACTATCATCAGTTTTTTATCTCTATGGCAAATAGATACTCTGGCAGAATGTTTAATCTTTCTGATTTTGATGACCCTAATTATTTTGCGTCGTGTGCTGAGAAAATAAAAAGATATAAGACTATCATCATTGACGAGGTGCAGGATTTCAAAACCGAATGGCTGGCTTCTATCATCACGTACTTTTTGACACCAGATGGTACGGTTTCAGTCTTTGGAGATGGTGAGCAGAATATATATGGCAGGCAGATGGAGGCCGAAACAAAAATGCCTTCAATACCCACTTTCTTAGGTAGATGGAATGAGATGAGTGAAAGACTGTCTATGCGTATTATCAATACGGAGATTGCTTCTCTCTCTCATAAGTTTATGAGAGCATTCGTTGATAGTAATATCCCACCCATAAATATTCAGAATGAATTGTTTTTTGAAACTTATTGGTTGAAATATTGGAATGTTTCAGCTAATACTAACGCTTCTAAATTATGTCAATATATAAGATGGATTTTGCAAGAATATAAACTCAATACACGTGATGTTGTTGTTATGGCCGAGTCTATCAATATACTCAGAGATATAGAAAAGGTTTATATGACTACTGGCAAAAGGTGCATGACTAATTTTGAATCTGCTGAAGAATATGAAAATCTTATACATGCACAAGCGGACCCCAACCACTTTCAAAAAGATTTGACGGAGATACGCCGTGCTGCGAAAACACATTTCACGACAGATACAGATGACATGAAGCTGTCAACCATACATAGTTTCAAAGGGTGGGAGTCTGAATCGGTTATCCTTATCTTACAACCAGAAATGTCTGGCAATGTTAGGCCTAATGGCTATTATATTCAGGAAAGGGACAATACTCCAGCTCTTATTTATACCGCTCTGACAAGGGCAAAATGTAATCTCTTTATCTTGAATCTTGGCAACACCAAGTATCATTCATTCTTCCAAACAAATATCAAATAATGAAAAACGAGGTTAGTTTTCTGAAGTGAGAAGAATATCGAAACGCCTTAATGTTAATGTATAAGATTTGCTTCAAAATCCTTATATGATTATTCAATAATAAGTTAAGTAGAGTAAGTTATAATAATTCAATAAAAAATGCATAATCGAATAGCAGTTACCTCAATTCCGCAGCATTATTCTTTGCGATCTACTTTTATATATTGACGTGACATTTTGGTATTTATCCATTGATTTGGGACTTTTCTGGGGTTCTTGGTTCTTGCATAGGCATGAAATCCCCCACCCAAACCCAATGGGGGATATGATATCCACAAAGAAATACTGTTTATTCAAGGAATACTTCAGAGTAGTATGTTTTATTTGTATATAGGTTCAGAACGTTCTGCCTTCCCGTTCTCACCCATTTTGCTGGTACGCTGACAAAATGCAGGATAAAGGCTTTCAGTCTGCTTGTCTTTTTCAGCGGCTTGACCTTTTCGCTGATATGACGGACGAGATAGAGATAGAAGTTCTTCAGCA